>Ga0256405_10000946_pt1 | contig 87152 bp, 68 predicted proteins | sample RumenRJG_02DNA_FD_189096 | JGI IMG/M metagenome (GOLD analysis project Ga0256405, IMG submission 189096) | Bovine rumen microbial communities from Lethbridge, Alberta, Canada - RJG_02 | ecosystem: Host-associated > Mammals > Digestive system > Stomach > Rumen | place: Canada: Alberta... | reverse complement strand
TAGTGCCTAAGTAGTATATGCCTTGTATTTTCTGCTTATGATAACGTTATCCTCTCCTTATTATTGCTTACTAAAGAAAATTTTTATAAGGCGAGGGTAAGGAGGAGAGAAAGAGAGGAGTAAGAGGAGGTTCGTCTTAGGTGCTGGTTTGCTGCGGGTTGGGGGAGGGTCGGAAACGAGGGAAATGGGGTTTGCGGGCAAAAAAAAACGCCGGCGGGTGTCCGTCGGCGAGTGGTATGGGTGAGGTTGACCGCTCTGACAGGCGTCAGGCGGGGAACTTGCATTGGTAGCGGCGCTCGTATTCCTCGATGAGCATGGGGCGGAAGTCGGGGTGGGCGATGTGGATGAGGTCCTCGGCGCGGTGCTGGAGGGTGCGGCCTTTGAGGCGTGCGATGCCGTATTCGGTGACGATGTAGTTGACGTCGTTGCGAGTGGTGCTGACGGCGGCGCCGGTGGAGAGGAAGGGTTTGATGCGCGAGATGGTGCCGTTGGCGGCGGTGCTGGGCATGGCGATGATGCTCTTGCCCTCGCGGCCCATGGAGGCTCCGCGGACAAAGTCGATTTGTCCGCCGATGCCGCTGTATTGGCGCATGCCGATGGTTTCGCTGGCCACCTGACCCATGAGGTCGACCTCGAGGCAGGAGTTGATGGAGACCATGCGGTAGTTCTGTGCGATGACAACGGGGTTGTTGACGTAGTCGACGGGATAGAGCTCGATGGTCTCGTTGCCGTCGACGAAATCGTAGAGTTCGCGGGTGCCCATGATGAAGGTGGCAACGACCTTGCCTTTGTGGATGGTCTTGCGGCTGCCGTTGATGTTGCCGCGGCGCATGAGTTCGGCGACGCCGTCGGAGAACATCTCGCTGTGGATGCCGAGGTCGTTCTTGTCGGTGAGGGCCATGAGGACGGCGTTGGGGATGGTGCCGATGCCGAGCTGGAGGGTGGAGCCGTCGGTGACGAGGGAGGCGCAGTTGCGGCCGATGGCCATTTCGACCTCGGAGGGGGCGTCGGCGTGGAGCTCGGGCAGCTGGTAGGCGCAGGGGATGATGTGGTCTATCTGCGAGACGTGGATCATGCTGTCGCCGAAGACGAAGGGCATGAGCTCGTTGGTCTCGATGATGACGGAGCGTGCGCGGCGGATGGCTGCGAGGGCGTAGTCGCAGCTGACGCCGAGGGAGCAGTAGCCCTCCTCGTTGGGCGGTGTGGCCTGGAAGACAGCCACCTCGCAGGGTATCTCGTCGCCGATCATTTCGGGCACATCGTGGAAGTAGGCCGGAAAGAAGTCGCCCTCGAGGTGGTTGACGGCGTCGCGCGAGTTGCCGGAAAGGAAGTTGGACACATGGCGGAAATGGCCGTAGCAGTGGGGGTGGAGCAGGGGGTTGTCGCCGAGGGTGGTCATGTGGAAGATGAGGACGTCGTTGTAGTCCTCGCAGTGTTGCGCCATGGCTGCCGGCACCACCTTGGGTACGGCGGCGGCGTGGCCGAGGACGACACAGTCGCCGTCGTGGATGTCTTTGATAGCCTCTTCGGCCGTGGATATTTTCCTTTTGTATTCGTCTTTCCAGTTCATCATAGCGTGTGTTTTTTGTGCAATATATTGTTGTTTTGCTCGTTGGGGCAATGGGCTCTCGGCAAATCGTTTTGCAAAGGTACATATTTTTTATTTATTATTTGCAAGAGTTGGGAAAAAAGATTATCTTTGCAGATGGAGAAAAAGTGGGAGTGTTTCTGTAAGTAGCTATTAATTAGCCAATAATGATAGGGAATCAATAATTAAAAATAAATTTTTATGGCAAAGATCAACAAACTGATGGGTAAAGGTGCCTACGAGTGGAAATTCAGCACGGTGGGCGGTGTGACACGAGTGAACATCGAGACGGGTGCCGATGTGGCGCACCTGAACGAGCTGGACCAGAAGCTGTGGACGGTGCTGAGCTGTCCGGTGAGCGGCTTGGAGTTCGACGAGAAGACGCTGCGTCTGATGGATTCGAACAACGACGGCCGCATCCGCGTGGGCGAGGTGGTGGCCGCGTCGCAGTGGCTCACCAAGGTGCTGAAGGACATGAACTACCTGCTCGAGGGCAAGGACTGCATCGACTTCAGCCAGGTGCAGGCCGACACCGACGAGGGCAAGGAGGTTCTTGAGAGCGCCAGGCTGATTCTCAAGCAGCTGGGTGCCGAGAAGGAGAGCATCTCGCTGGCCGATGTGGCCGAGTACATGGCCGGCTACGAGGAGAAGTGCAAGGCCGAGTATACCGCCGCCAATCCCGACCCCTTCGAGCCGCCCTACGACGACAAGAGCGACGACGCCGAGGCCGCCGTGAACGCCCTGCGCGCCAAGGTTGCCGACTGGTTTATGCGCTGCAAGCTGGTGCAGTTCGATGAGGAGGCCTCCGGGGTGCTCGACGTGCAGGTGGAGAAGATTGCCTCCATCAGCGCCAACAACCTGGCTGCCAGCACCGCCGAGATTGCCGACTACCCGCTGGCGCGTCCCTCTAAGGAGGCGTTGCTGCCCCTGAACGGCGGCATCAACCCCGCCTGGCAGGGCCAGTTTGCCACGCTGAAGGCGTTGGTGCTGGATGTTGACTTTGCCGGCAAGGAGAGCATCAGCGAGGAGGAGTGGAACGGAGTGCTGGCCAAGGTGGACGCCTACACGGCCTGGAAGGCCGCCGGCGAGACGGCGATGAACGAGGCCGTGGCCGAGCAGCTGAAGGTGCACTCCGCCGCCATCGAGCCTGTGGAGAAGCTGCTGCGCCTCTGCCGCGACTTCTTCAAGCTGCTGCGCAACTTCGTTGTCTTCAAGGACTTTTATAACCGCGCTCCCGGCACCGAGGCCATCTTCCAGGCCGGTGTGCTCTTCATCGACCAGCGCAGCTGCGAGCTGTGTGTGAAGGTGAGCGACATGCCCAAACACCTGGCCACCGCCGGCAAGAGCGGTCTGTACCTGCTGTACTGCCATTGCGTCAGCAAGGTGCTGGGCAAGGAGATGGACATCGCCGCCGCCGTGACCGATGGCGACATCAAGGAGCTGCACGAGGGCAAGAATGCCGTCTTCTACGACCGTGCGGGCAATGACTGGGATGCCACCATCACCAAGATTATCGACAACCCGATTTCCATCCGTCAGGCTTTCTGGAGCCCCTACCGCAAGTTCGGCAATTGGGTGACCGAGAAGATCAACAAGAACGCCCAGGAGAAGGAGGCCAAGCAGTTTGAGAACATGACCGCCAAGGCCGACGAGACGAGCACCAGCCTCACCGCCAAGCCCGACGAGGCTGCCGCCGCTGCCGCCAAGACCGAGGAGAAGAAGGCCCAGATGTTTGACATAGCCAAGTTCGCCGGTATCTTTGCCGCCATCGGCTTGGCTCTTGGTGCCATCGGCGCCGCGTTGGCCACCCTGGGTGGCTTCATCATGGACAAGTGGTACAACATCATCCTGCTCATCGCCGCCGTGGTGATCTTTATCTCCGGCCCGTCGATGCTGCTGGCATGGCTCAAGCTGCGCAAGCGCAACATCGGCCCGCTGCTGAACGCCAACGGCTGGGCCATCAACTCGGTGGTGAAGATCAACACCACCTTCGGCCAGACCCTCACGGCCATGGCCAAGTTCCCGAAGGTGGTGGGCAAAGACCCGCTGGCCGACAAGAAGATGGCCTGGTGGAAGAAGTGCCTTATCTGGCTGGTTGTCCTGGCCGCTTTGTTCGTCGTCGGCTTCCGCCTGGTGGAGCACCGCTGGGTGTGGGAGCCCAAGCCCGTTGAGGTGGAAGAGGTGGTGGCCGAAGAGGCCGTTGCCGAGGATGCCGTTGCCGCCGAGGCTCCCGTTGTGGCCGACGAAGCCACCGAGGAGGCCCCGGTTGAAGAACCGGCACAGGAATGAAACACACGGCCTTAGTATTGCTACTGATGCTGACGGCTGCCGTACAATCGCAAGAAACACGACCACAGTTCTCCACGTACACCATCGGATGGTGGAACGTGGAGAACCTCTTTGATACGCGCGACGACCCGAAGACCAACGACGACGAATTTACGCCCGAGGGCGACAAACATTGGACGCGGCGCAGGTTGTCCAACAAGATCAACGGCCTCTACAAGACGCTTGTGATGATGGACCTGCCGGATGTGGTGGGATTGGGCGAGGTGGAGAACAAGTACGTGCTGCGCGAGCTGTGCCAAAGCACGCCCCTTGCCAAGGTTCCCTATCGCTACGTGCACTACGACTCACCCGACCGTCGGGGCATCGACTGCGCACTGATTTATCGTACCGACCGGTTCACGGTAACGGAATCGCGTGCTGTGCACGTGAGTGACAGTGCGGAAGGGTTCTTTACAAGAGACATTCTCGTGGTGGAAGGCGTTACCGCCGAGGGGGACAGTTTGTGTATAGTGGTGAACCACTGGCCGTCGAAGAAAGGCGGCGAGGAGGCCGACGCGCGGCGGCTGGAGATAGCGCAGAAGCTGCGGACGCTGATGCTTGACCTGAAGAAGAAGCATCCGGAGTCCGCTATTGTTGCCGTGGGCGACATGAACACCACCGCCGACGAGCCGGCCGTGGCCGACGGCATGGGCTTCGGCGACGACAGCGTCAACGCCGACGGCATACGCAACCTCATCCATCGGTTGCCAAACGACTGGGGCAGCCACAAGTACCAAGGCGAATGGCGATACATCGACCAGGTGTTTCTATTGGCCGATGCTCCATGGGAGGTGAAGAAGCTGAAGCTGCTGAAATTCGACCACCTGCTGACCGAGGAGAGTAATCATGCTGGTCTCCGCCCCAAGCGGACTCACCGCGGAATGATTTACGAAGGCGGCTTGAGCGACCACCTGCCGTTGCTGCTGCGGCTGTCGTATCCGTTGCAAGAGGGAAAGGATTGAAATATGCTAAAGCTGCTTTTTCTGATAGCATCTGTGCTTTCGCCGACAACACCACCGCTGGCGGATACGACGTTGCGGGTGGAGAAAATGACAGTGAATCGTCTCCCCGACCTTCAGGTGGCCCGTGGTGGACACAGCGTGTTCTATGTTGGTGGCGAGCTGACGGTGGCTGGTGGGCATACCGCTGGATTTATTCCCACGCCCACAATCGAATACTATGTCGACGGCAAGTGGCACCTCGTCCCTACTGTTTATCCGCACGACGATGGCATGACGGTGGTGCTCAACGATGGGCAGCGCGTACTTCTGGCTGGAGGACACGAGAAAAACCTCGGCATCGGCCAGACCTACGAAGCGGAGATGTACTATCCTGCAACCCATACTTGTGAGGGTTTCGGTTGTCTGGACTACAAAAGGGCTTTGTTTCAGGGTGCGGAACTAACTGGAGGCGAAGTGGTTATCGCAGGAAACCATAGGGGGCATGATGCCATCGAGGTTTTTGATGGTCACAAGGCCTTCCGTTTTGCCAAAGAGGCCGGAGCCTTGCGCAATACGCCCTATGTGCTGCCTGTGGGCCACAGGGATGCAATGGTTTTCGGTGCGGTGTGGCGCGACGGGTGGTTTCATCCGTGCGACACGGTGTTGCGCCTGCGGGGAACGCCGTTTGAAGTGCCACTTTTGAGGGAGTGGTCCCCCATCGTTTTGATTGACGGAAACAGCCATTTTGAGGCCTCCTTTACAGGGGATAGAACTACGGAAGACTACAGGTATCTTATTGCAGCGCAAAATATTGACGGTCAAGTGGCTTTGCTGCACATCCGCGACACGGTTTTTTCGCTGCTGCCTACCACGTGTCCGGTGCCGATGCGCTCGGAGTGGGGACGCATCACCTATAACCGCGTGGCTGTTGCCGACCGCGAGGCAAAGAGGGTCTACTTGGTGGGCAACGATACGAATGGTCGCATTTATGTGGCCGCCGTGGAATACAGTCGGCAGCCGTCGCCAGTTGTATTGTATGTCAGCGAGCCGCTGTCCGGCGTCGGCGATGCTGCTCCTGTCCTGACCCCCGACGGAAACCTTGTGATAGCCGGCGGTATCATAGATGACAACTTCTCGCCCATGGCATCGGTGTGGCTGTTGGAACTGAACCCACAAGGGGTGCCGACGACAAAACCTTGCGGCGCAAAAGCGTTATGGTGGTTGATTGGAATACTGATGCTTGTTGTGCCTGCTGCTGTCCTCGTTGCAAGACGGAACAGGAAAACCCCGCAGGATGGAATCGCCAACGCCGTCGAAGAACCGTCTGGAAATGCCGACGACAGGCTGATGGGCCGCATTGTGGGGTTGATGGAGAAAGAACACATGTATCTGAAACCGGAACTGAAGGTGTCCGACGTGGCGGAAGCTTTGGACGTACACCGCAATGCTGTCTCGGCTTGTATCAACAGCCAACGGGGCTGCACATTCAGCCAGTTTGTGAACGACTATCGCCTTCAGCATGCCAAACAACTGCTGCTCGAGGTCGCCGATATGAAGATGTCCGCCGTTGGAATGGAGTCGGGCTTCGCCAACGAGCGCTCTTTCTTCCGAACCTTCAAGTCTGCCACGGGTATGACGCCTACGGAGTGGAAGGCATTGAAGGATAAATGATTGTGGGTATTTCGGTGGGACTGACAAAAAATAAAACGACTGACATTTTGCGAAATGTCAGTCGTTTTATTTGACCATATCGTTTGTTGTTGCTACCTTTGCACAACAAAAATGCATAAACAAATAACACAATGAAAGCAACAAGATTTATCATGATGTTCGTGGCTGCGGCCACGATGATGTTTACCGCATGCGGTAAGGATGAAGACGAGTCCAGTGCACTGGCTGACAATACCGTGGTGTATGACGGCGTTGTCTATAACGGTGTGGCGGCAGCCACGGTTTTCCCCAACGGTGAGCCAGGATTCATCCAGTATGTCCTCAACAACCAGGACTATACGGTCCATCTTGAAGGCAGTCTGTACCAGAATGCCCACAACCGCACAATCGACCTTGCCCGACACAATGACGACCTCGACTTCGGTTTCCATCTGGGCATCGAGAATGGCGTGCTTGATGTACAATGGTGGGACAATCCGAACAACCTGTGGTGTTTCCTCGACGGCGACAACATGAATTCCCCCTGCTTCAGCAGCGGCACCGCCACGGTGACCGTTGACGGCCTCCATTTGACGGTGATGGTCGACGGTACACTTATCAATGGCAAGTCGTTGAAGTTCAAGATTGTCACCGACTGTCATGAAGGTATGTGATGAATAGTCAGCCATATAAACCAATACAATATTGAAAATGGCAAGACACTACGGATGAAGCTTGTAGCCGACATCGACAACGACTGACGATGCTGTCGGCTCCTCCATGAAAACAAGTGCCACAAACGGTCTCCGTTTGTGGTTTTTTTGTGTTTTGTAAACGGATGAGAATCAGTATCTAATACCTACCACCTCTTACTCTTCTCTTACTCCCCTCTTACCCCTCTCTTTATGCTGCCTTGCTTTTGTAAAAGATAACAAAGAGGGAAGTTATGGTTAATATGAACAACAGATGTCTTTTGTACTTGTGCAGCAGTTTTTTATGTAAAAAAAAACTGCCATGCAATAAAACATGTTAGTTTGCGTTAATAATAGGTTTAATAGGATAAAAACAAAAACAACGATATGTATAGAACAAATACTTGTGGCGAGCTGAGACTTGCCAATCTGGGACAGACCGTCACCCTCTGCGGGTGGCTGCAGCGTAGCCGCGACCTCGGCGGCATGACTTTTATCGACCTGCGCGACCGCTACGGCATCACGCAGCTGGCCTTCAACATGGAGACCAATGCTGACCTCTGCGAGAAGGCCCGCAAGCTGGGACGCGAATATGTGCTTCAGGTCACGGGCAAGGTCATTGAGCGCAGCTCGAAGAACACGAAGATTCCCACGGGAGAGATTGAAATTGAGGTCACGGAGCTGAATGTCCTCAACGAGGCCAAGACGCCTCCCTTCACCATCGAGGATCAGAGCGACGGCGGCGACGACCTGCGCATGAAATACCGCTACCTCGACATCCGCCGCAACCCGGTGCGCAAGAATCTCGAGATGCGCCACCGCATGGCTATGCTGGTTAGAAACTACCTGTCGGATAGAGACTTCTTGGAGATTGAGACCCCCATGCTCATCAAGAGCACGCCCGAGGGTGCCCGCGACTTTGTGGTGCCCAGCCGTATGAATCCCGGCGAGTTCTACGCCCTGCCGCAGAGCCCGCAGCAGTACAAGCAGCTGCTGATGGTGGCGGGTATGGACCGCTACTTCCAGATTGTGCGCTGCTTCCGCGACGAGGACCTGCGTGCCGACCGCCAGCCGGAGTTCACGCAGATCGACTGCGAGATGAGCTTCGTGCACCAGGAGGATGTGCTGAACATGTTCGAAGGCCTGGCCAAGCACCTCTTCAAGGAGATGAAGGGCATCGAGTTCGGCCAGTTCCCCCGCATGACCTGGCACGACGCCATGCGCCTCTACGGCAGCGACAAGCCCGACCTGCGCTTCGGCATGGAGTTCAAGGAGGTGACCGACGTGGTCAAAGGCCACGGCTTCGGTCTCTTCGACAACGCCGAGCTGGTGGTGGGCATCGTGGCTGAAGGCTGCGCCGAATATACGCGCAAGCAGCTCGACGCGCTGACCGACTTCGTCAAGCGTCCGCAGGTGGGTGCCGGCGGCATGGTGTATGTCAAATACAACGCCGATGGCTCGTTCAAGAGCTCTGTGGACAAATTCTATGATGCCGAGGCCCTGAAGGCCGTTGCCGACAAGATGGGCGCCAAGCCTGGCGACCTGATGCTGATTCTCTGCGGCCCCGCCATGAAGACGAGGGTGCAGCTCTGCGCTCTGCGCCTGGAGATGGGCACGCAGCTGGGTCTGCGCGACCCGCAGAAGTTCGCCCCCCTGTGGGTGATCGACTTCCCCCTGCTGGAGTGGGACGAGGAGACGCAGCGCTACTACGCCATGCACCACCCCTTCACGGCCCCCAAGCCTGAGGACGAGGCCCTGCTGGACGACCCGTCGAAGTGGGGCGACATCCGCGCCAACGCCTACGACATCGTCATGAACGGCACCGAGGTGGGCGGCGGCAGCATCCGTATCCACGACCGCACGCTGCAGAACAAGATGTTCCACACCCTGGGCTTCACCGACGAGAGCGCCGCCGCGCAGTTCGGCTTCCTGATGGATGCCTTCACCTACGGTGCACCGCCACACGCCGGCCTGGCTTTCGGCTTCGACCGCCTGTGCAGCATCTTCGCCGGTGCCGACTCCATCCGTGACTTCATCGCCTTCCCGAAGAACAACGCTGGCCGCGACGTGATGAGCGGCAGCCCCAGCCCCATCGCCCAGGAGCAGCTCGACGAGTTGCAGATCAAGGTTGACCTAAAGGGATAAGATGAAAGCCTTGATAAGATCTATGCGTCTCCGCACGCTGCCCCTGTCGTTGGCAGGGGTGGTGTGCGGCGGCCTTTTGGCCATGTTCTTCCGGCCAGATGGCAATACCCTGGAGCTGCTTCTGGTAGCCCTTACGGCTTGTTCGCTGCAAATTCTCTCAAATCTCAGCAATGAGATGGGTGACCATCTGAGCGGAGTCGATAGCGAGAGCCGCGAAGGACCCAACTACAGTATGACCGCTGGTGGCCTTACGGTCAAGCAGATGTGGCATGCCATCAACGGTATGGTGGTGGTGTGCTGTGTGTTAGGCCTTGCAATGGTTCTCGTTTCCGGCAGCCCCTGGTGGGTGCTGCTGTTAGGTGTCGCTGCCATCTGGGCGGCCACGCATTACACCCTCGGCAAAAAGCCATACGGCTATATAGGCCTAGGCGACCTGTTCGTCTTCGTCTTCTTTGGTCTGGTGAGTGTGCTGGGCAGCTACTTTGTCGTGGCACACACCATCGACCTCAAATTATGGCTGCTGCTGCCAGCTGTGGGTGTAGGGCTGTTGAGTGTAGCAGTGCTGAATGTCAACAACATCCGCGACATGCAGAGCGACGAAGGTATCAGGCGCACCGTTCCTTTGCGCATCGGGGTGCGCAATGCACGCATCTACCAAACGGTGCTTGTGGTGGGTGGCTATCTGCTGATGCTGGTGGGTAGCGGCTCGTGGTGGCCTGTGGCTACCGCGGCCATCTTCGGGTGGCACCTCCACATTGTGTGGCACAGAGAGGGGCGCCAGCTCGACCCCGCATTGCCGCTGCTGGTGCTCACCACCTTTGCCACGTCGGTTATATACGCACTCTGCCGCTATGGCCTATGATTTCGACGAGATAGCGCGCGACTATGACCGCATGAACCACCTTATGACGGCCGGCCTCGATCGCTGTTGGCGGAAGCGCGCTGTACAAGGCTTGCATGGCAAGGTGCTGGATGTGGCCTGCGGCACGGGCGATATGGTGGTGGAACTGCTGCGGACGCGGCACGCCGCGTCCCTACAGGTGACGGGCGTAGACCTCAGCGAGGAGATGTTGGCCATCGCCAAGCGGAAAGCTCCTCAGGCAGAATATAGGCTGGCTGACGCTGAGCACCTGCCGTTCGGGGATGCGAGTTTCGACGCCGTTACCTGCGCCTTCGGCATCCGCAACTTCGTGCACCTGGAGCAGGGCCTCAAAGAGATGGTGCGCGTGCTGAAGCCCGGCGGACGGATGGCCATACTGGAACTGGCCACGCCCGACAACCCCTTCATCCGCTTCTTCTACAACATCTACACCCGCCGCATCATCCCCTGGCTGGGCAGCCGCATCGCCGGCAACCGCGATGCCTACACCTACCTCCCCTCCAGCATCGAACGCTTCCCCAAGGGAGCGGCCATGGTGGACAAACTGAAGGCCGCCGGAGGCCGAACGGTAGAGCATCGGAAACTGACCTTCGGGGTGTGCAGGCTGTATATTTTAGTTAAATAGTGTTAAAAACAGATACCCCTTGTAGAACTTTGGCTTTTTTCATGTTATAATAGTATATATGACTTTTGGAAATGGACATAAAATAAAACAAAGAGGCCGCTGGCTTAGGGCGACCTCCATGTTATTAATCCTAAAACACAAAATGGATGATGACGCTATAGAAGAATTTTCTGTTCCATTTCGGATGCAAAGATACAACCATTCTTGAAAATGGGCGCTAACCAAAAGTGGTGATATTGGCAAATAATTAAAAACGAATATATTATGAAAAAATTACTGATTGCTTTGATGCTTTTCGCCCCGCTGGCATGCTTCGGACAACAGGTGGAGAAGCTACAAAAGAAGGTCGCCAAGGGCGACACCGAGGCCATGCGCGAGCTGGCGGCACACTACGAGACGGGCTACGGCCTGCCTGTAGACACGGCGAAGGCCCTGGAACTCTACCGCCGGGCCGATGCCGCCGGCAACATGGACGCCAAGGGTGACCTTGCACGCCTTACGCTCTACTATTCCACCCTTGGGAACGACAGCACGGAGTGCTACCGCCTGGCCAAGGCATCGGCCGACGCTGGCTCGCCCTACGGCACCTACCGCCTCGCCGTCTGCTATCTGGACGGCATAGGTGTGCAGAAAGACTTGAAACGTTTCAAAGAGCTGAACGAGAAGGCCATCGCCATGGGCTGCGAAGAGGCCCTGACCCTTAAGGGACGCCTTCTTTTATATGGCAGTACGGCCTATCCGCACGATGTGCAGCAGGCTTTCCAATGTCTGAAGAAGGTGAAGGGTGGCACCTGCCACAGCTCCAAATACAACCTGATGGCCGACTATTATCATTTGATGGGCGATGACAAGAGCGCCTTGAAGATGCTCCGCAAGGGTGCTTCATACGGTGAGCCCTTCTCTGCCCTCAGCCTTGCCCGCTACCAGGGCAACGGCTGGGGCATGCCGCAGGACGAACGGGCCGCCCTGGCGGAGTTCCGCCGGTTGAAAGAAAAGTATCATGGCGACGCCATGTTCAAGATCTATGAGGCCCGCGTTCTGGCCTATGCTGCCGACACCACCCTCCACGACAAGGCCATGGCCCTGCGCCTGATGGAAGAGGTGGGCGACGAACCGGGATATGACAACTACGACTTCATCGCCACTTCGTACATCTATGGTGAGTTCACCCCCGTGGACACCGCCATGGCCTACCGCTATTGGCTGCGGGGTGTGCGCAAGAAGGACGTGGCCTCCATCAACAACCTTTGCCGCTACTTCCAAATCAAGGGCAACGCCGACAGCGTGGAATACTATACCCGCATGGCATACGAGCTGGAGAGCACCCAGGCTGCCGGGCACCTGGCCACCATGGCCGCCGAGGCCGGCGACATGCAGGCGGCGTTGCGCTATGCCCTGCAGGGTGCCGCCTGGGGCGACGAGGAGCTTCGCGTGGCTGCCGGCCGCACCTATTTTGACATGGGCAACATCGACAGCGCCCGTCAATGCTTCGAAATGGCTGTGGCCAACGGCAACAACGATGCCTACGTCTTCCTCGCAGTCATAGCCCGCCAGATTGACGGCAACGAAAAACAGGCCGTCAAATACCTCGAGGAAGGGGGTCGCAAAGGGTCGTCGGACTGCTGGCTGACCCTCGGCTCCTACTATGAGTCGCTCGAAGAACCCAACTTCCGCAAGGCCGCCCAATGCTACGAGAAGGCCGACTACCCGCAGGCCGACTACCAGCTGGGCCGCCTCTGCGTCAACGGCTCGCTCGACACCCTGCCTGCCACCCTTGCCCGCGGCCACCGGCTCCTCCTGCGTGCGGCGCAGGCTGGCAACCGCGACGGCATGTACGCCCTCGGATACGGCTACCAGCAGGGCATCGCCTGCGAGCAGAACCTCGACAGCGCCCTCTACTGGTTCCGCCAGCTGGCCGACCAGAACGACGGCCTCTCCCTCATGCAGCTGGCCATAGCCTACGAGCACGGCCGCGGCGTCGAACCTGACACGGCAATGGCCATGCAGTACTACCAGCGTGCCGGCGAGGCGGGCATCAGCGACGGCTACGCCTACCTCGGCGACTTCTATCGCAACGGCACCTCCACCGTCAAGGCCGACTCCGCCCGCGCCTTCGAGCTCTACCAGATGGCCGCCGCCATCGAGGACGACAATGCCGCCGGACTCTACTACGTCGGCGACAGCTACCTCCGCGGCATCGGCGTCGAGAAGGACACCGTCCTGGCCTTGCCCTACTTCCGCGACGCCGTCCAGGCAGGCTCCTACCGCTCCATGGCCGTCCTCGGCGACTACTACAACTACGGCTGGCCCGGCGTCGAACGCAGCGGCGACACCGCCCTGGCCTACTACTTCGAGGCCTCGAAGGGCGACGACCCCCGCGGTGACTACATGATGGGCCGCTACCTGTGGTCGCAGGAAGCCTATCCCCAGGCCTGGAGCTACCTCTCCAGCGCCGCCAGAAACGGCAGCATCGAGGCCTACGTGCAATGCGGCCTGGCCCTGATGGTAGGCGCCGGAGTCGAGGCCGACCCCGCGAAGGGCTATTCGATGCTGAGCGACGTGGCACCGCTCGACGAAGAGGGTAGGGGCTACTACTTCCTCTCGCAGGCACGCCTCTACGGCATGGGCTGCGACGCCGACACCGTCCTCTACCTGCAGCACCTCGACAGCTCCGCCGCCAGGGGCTACGCCGACGCCATGATGGAAATCGGCAACAACTACGCCGCCGGCGAACTGGTGCCGCGCGACACCGTGAAGACCCTCGAGTGGTACAACCGCGCCGTCGCCGTCGGCTCCACCACCGCCATGAAACGCCTCGCCGGCAGCCACCAGAGCGGCGAGCTGGTGCCGCTGGACAAGAAACGTGCCGCCGAACTCTACCAGATGGCCGCCGACCGTGGCGACCTCGAGGCCCTCTGCCGCCTCGGCCTCTGCTACGAGCAGGGCGAGGGCGTCATCCTCAACAGCCGCAAGGCCTACAACCTCTACATGCAGGCTGCCGACCGCGGCTCCACCTACGGCATCTTCCTCGTGGCCATGTGCTATGTCGAGGGCGTCTACGTGAAGGAGGACATGGAACAGGCCGCCCAATGGTTCCTCAAGGGCGCCGAAGCCGGCGACGTCCGCTGTGCCTACTACATCGGCCAGCTCTACGCCAACGGCGAGGGAGTGAAAAAGAACAAGAAGGAAGCCAAACGCTGGCTCTCCGTTGCCGCCGAGGCCGGCATGGAGGCCGCCGAGCAGGCTCTGAGGGAACTGTAACGGAACTGAAACAAAAAAAGCGGCCCATCATTCGATGGGCCGCTTTTTTTGTTTCATGTAACCGCTTGTTTACTCCTCAGCGTTCTTTTCGATGGCAAGCTTGCCTCTGTAGTATCCGCATTCGGGACAAACGTGGTGGTACATTACTTGTGCGCCGCAATTGCTGCAAGTGGTCAGCTGAGCGCTCTCCAACGCATCGTGCGTTCTTCTCTTGGCCGTTCTGGTCTGGGAGAATCTGTGTTTTGGATGTGGCATATTATTACTTTTTTAATTATTTTATTTCAGCTTCTTAAGGGCTTCCCAGCGGGGGTCGATTTCGTCGTCGTTCTTCTTGCTCTCGATCTCGTCCTCGTCAACGATGTATTTGGTCACCTCTGGGTCGCATTCTCCGTCGGGGTGGATGTGCTGCATGGGTATGCGTACTGCCACGTACTCGTACAGCCATTGTGCAAGGTCTATCTCGAAGGCGCTCTCCGGCATCACCACGACATCCTCGTCGTCGGTCGTCTCGGTGTCGCTGAAACGGACACACAGGTGCTCCTCGCCTTCGACGGGAATCACCAGGTCCCCCAGGCAACGGTCGCACATCGTGGTCACCTCCCCCTTGAGGGCGAACGTGAACATCAGCATGTGCTCCAGTCGCTCCATTTTCGCTTCGATTTCTACCTTTCCTCCACGGATTTCATCGTTTTTCCATTCTTCAAAGAACTCGTCGGTTAGGGTATAAGAATATATGTATCTGCCTGGTTTTAAACCACTAAACCTTATTGTTGTATCTACTTTCTGGCTCATTTTCACACTCCTATTGAGTTTGCAAAAATACAAACTTTTTTTAAACTGACAAAAAAAATCTTCATTTCTTTGCTTTTTTCCCCTTTTTATCTCTTTTTTTTATACCATGTCATAAAAAGTTCGTATCTTTGCAAATTAAAAGAAAAGTAAATGGAGTTCATAATTGGTATCATCTGTGGTGTTCTGCTGTCGCTCTTCTTTAGTTTGGGCCCAGCTTTCTTTGCGTTGATACAGAATAGTATACATCATGGATTCCGCAAGGCAGTATCCTTTGCCGCTGGCGTCAGTTTGAGTGACGTTGTCATCGTTCTGCTGATGCTAACAGTGCTCTCAAATCTCGATTTGAATGCCCTTTTGCACAATGTTTACGTATCCATCATCGGTGGTCTCGCCACTGGTATTTTCGGCGTTCTAACTTATCGTAGCAAAGTAAAATCCGCTGCCAGTGCCGACAGCCGTCTTAAGTTCAGTACCGAACAGGTGACACACCGTTGGCAACTCATGTTGAAAGGTTTCCTACTCAATATCCTCAATCCTCTTATCTGGCTCTACTGGGTTTCCATCATCACCTTCCTTTCGGCAGAAATGAACCTTAGTGTCACCGAACGTTATTATTTCTTCATTGGAATGCTTTTGGCAGTCTTTGGTACCGATGTGCTTAAATGTCGCCTTGCCGCGATGCTCCAGCATTGGTTCACTGCCCGTATTATGAATATCTTCAACAAGATTACCGGCATTATCCTCATCGCTTTCTCGTTCTACCTCATCATCTCGATGATTGTCTACCAGACCAAAGGTGAAGACGCCACTCCGCAGAACATGCAGAAAACCGGTATTGTGCAGAAAGTGCACGACCTAATGCGTCGCGATTCCAACGACAAGGCGAATGAAAAAATGGACACCGCCTACATCACGCTGCTGCCTGATTCGGTGGTGTCCGATTCTCTGTCCGGTAATGAATCACACTTCGATAGCCTTTCGGGAGTTGGTGATTTCTAATAAACTATTTTCAAAGGTTGGATTCCTTTTGTCGCCACGATGTAAACACCATGGCTTGGTAGAGGCACATAGCCTCCAAGGCTTTCGGCCACCGGCCGTCCCATGACATCGCTTATTGTGAGCCGCTGTCCTTCTGCGCCATAAATCTCGATTCCCCCTATGGCGGGAATAATTGTGACTGTCGAGGTCGCAACCTCTTCGATACTGACATCGTTACCGCAATGCTCCTCAATGGCAAACCCTCTCCAACTGGAGCTGGCGGAGTAGGTGGAGGCACTATGGCAAGGAACCAGGACGGTGAAGTTTTCATCGTTGAGGAAGGCGTTGTAGCCCAGCGAGGGCGGGTTTGTGGCCAGAATCTCCAGGGTGTCCATGGCAAGGCAGTCCTGGAAAGCAATGGCTCCAATCATGGTGATGGAGGCCGGCAGCACGATGCGTTCCAAGTGTGTGCAGCCGTAGAAGGCTCCGTTTGCAGTGCCTGTAGTGCCTTCTGCCACCGTGATGACACCGGTTGCACTGGACATTGCTTGAATAATGTAGTTGCCGATGTAGATGGTGCCATCCTCGCCCCAGTTGGTCACGTCGTTGATATAGGCACAACTGTTGAATGCCTGGAAACCAATTTGCTTAAGTCCTGAGGACAGTTCGATGTCGGCCAGCGAGGTGCAGAAAGCAAATGCCAACTGTCCGATGGAGGTGACGCTGGATGGAATCTCCACGGCGGTCAGTGCGTCGCAGGTGTAGAAGGCGCGGCTGTCAATCTCGGTGACGGTATATGTTACGCCGTCGTCGGCATTGGTTGCCGTGGCTGGTATCTGCAGAGAACCTGTAGGAGGAGTCTTCGTGTCCCAGTCCGGGTTGACCACCTTGACGTTTGTAGTACCTGCAATAACGGTGTAATAGAGCCATTGTCCCGTGGGAGCCTGGGCTCTAAAATCGAATGCCCTCGCCGCGGTGGCGGCGAGGAGCATTGCTATGATCAGTATTTTTTTCATCCTCTGTGGATTTTATTTGTCGATGTCCACTCCGCGGGCGGCGAAGAGCAGCTCCATCATGCGGATGGCCGAGGTGCTGACGGGCGTGCCGGGGCCAAACACGGCGGCCACGCCGGCCTTGAAGAGGAAGTCGTAGTCCTGCGGGGGGATGACGCCTCCGGCAACGACCATGATGTCATCGCGGCCCAGCTTCTTGAGCTCTTCGATGACCTGGGGCAGCAGGGTCTTATGGCCTGCGGCCAGCGAGCTGGCACCGAAGATGTGCACGTCGTTCTCCACGGCCTGCTTGGCGGCCTCGGCGGGCGTCTGGAACAGGGGGCCCATATCGACGTCGAAGCCCATGTCGGCGTAACCGGTGGCCACCACTTTGGCGCCGCGGTCGTGGCCGTCCTGGCCCATCTTGGCCACCATGATGCGGGGGCGGCGGCCCTCCATCTTGGCAAACTTGTCGGTGAGTTCCTGTGCGCGCTTGAAAGCGTCGCTCTCTTTGGTCTGACTGCTATACACGTTGCTGATAAGGTTGATTTTGGCTTTGTAACGGCCGTAGACTTTCTCCAGGGCGTAGCTGATTTCGCCCAGCGAGGCACGCTTGCGGGCGGCGTCGATGCTGAGCTCCAGCAGATTGCCTTCGCCGGTGCGGGCGCACTCGGTCAGGCGGTCCAGGGCGGCGTTGACGGCCTCGGTGTCGCGCTCGGCGCGGAGCTTCTTCAGGCGCTCGATCTGGGCGTTGCGCACGGCGGTGTTGTCGATTTCGAGGGTCTCGATGGGGTCCTCGTGGTCCAGGCGGTACTTGTTGATGCCCACGATGGTGTCCACGTTGGAGTCGATGCGGCTCTGCTTGCGGGCCGAAGCCTCCTCGATGCGCATTTTGGGCACGCCGCTCTCGATGGCCTTGGCCATGCCGCCGAGTTTCTCCACTTCCTGGATATGGGCCCAGGCCTTGTGGGCTATCTCGTGCGTGAGGGTTTCAATATAGTAGGAGCCTGCCCAGGGGTCGACCACGCGGCAGATGTTGGTCTCTTCCTGCAGGTAGATCTGCGTGTTGCGGGCGATACGGGCGCTGAAGTCCGTCGGCAGGGCGATGGCCTCGTCGAGGGCGTTGGTGTGGAGGCTCTGGGTGTGTCCCAGGGCGGCACCGAGGGCCTCGATGCAGGTGCGGGCCACATTGTTGAAGGGGTCCTGTTCCGTGAGGCTCCAGCCAGAGGTCTGCGTATGGGTACGCAGGGCCAGGCTCTTGGGGTTCTTCGGGTTGAACTGGCTGACAATCTTGGCCCACAGCATGCGGGCGGCGCGCATCTTGGCAATCTCCATGAAGTGGTTCATGCCCGAGCCCCAGAAGAAGCTCAGACGCGGAGCAAAGTCGTCCACGCTCATGCCTGCCTTCACACCGGCGCGCAGATACTCAAGGCCGTCGGCCAGCGTATAGGCCAGCTCGATGTCGGCCGAGGCACCGGCCTCCTGCATGTGGTAACCGGAGATGGAGATGGAGTTGAACTTGGGCATGTGCTTCGAGGTGTACTCGAAGATGTCGGCAATGATTTTCATGCTCGGCAGGGGAGGGTAGATGTAGGTGTTGCGCACCATGAACTCCTTCAGAATGTCGTTCTGGATGGTGCCCTGCAGCTGCTCCTGCGGCACGCCCTGCTCTTCGGCGGCGATGATGTAGAACGAAAGGATGGGCAGCACGGCGCCGTTCATGGTCATGGAAACGGACATCTTGCCCAGGTCGATCTGGTCGAAGAGAATCTTCATGTCGAGGATGCTGTCGATGGCCACACCTGCCTTGCCGACGTCGCCCACCACACGCTCGTGGTCCGAGTCGTATCCACGGTGTGTGGCCAGGTCGAAGGCGCAGGAGAGGCCCTTCTGGCCGGCGGCAATGTTGCGGCGGTAGAAGGCGTTGCTCTCTTCGGCAGTCGAGAAGCCTGCATACTGGCGGATGGTCCAGGGACGCATCACGTACATCGTGCTGTACGGGCCGCGCAGGAACGGCGCAATGCCGGCGGCGTAGTTCAGGTGCTCCATGCCCTCGAGGTCTTTCTTGCCGTAGGCGGGCTTCACATCGATCTGCTCTGGAGTCTTCCAGTTCTTCTCAATATGGTTTTCTTTTTCCCATTTCTCGAACGATTCGCGCCCTTTTTCCACGGCGCGGAAGTCGACTTTTGAAAAATCAGGTCTCATTATCAGTTCTTTATTGTTTAATCAATCATTAACTTTAAATTGCAAATATAGTAAAAATATTTAAAATACAAAAACTTTTCTTCGAAATGGCCTATTTCGTTCTTCTGTTCCACCCCTCAGTCGGGTGACGCATGCCCCACGTTCGAGAGGGGTAAACTCCCAGTTAAGACCCTACCAACTCCCTATCAACTCCCAACCAACTCCCACCATGGTAGGATTTGGTAGGTTTTTGAATGGTAGAAAATCGGCCGTTTTAACGATTGTTAACAAAGTTCGGTATGTGTTTCATGAAGTTTCGTTTTTGCGGATTCAAGGTTTGGATTTTCCTTTTTTCGATATGCCTCTATGCCCTGTTCGGGAGGCGGAAGAAAAATATTTTTGTCAATATTTAAAAAAGTTGTATTTTTGCAGTTTGAAACAGAACGCATATTATAGACTATAAATGATGATAAATATCACATTACCTGACGGTTCGGTACATCAGCACGAGGCTGGTGTCACCCCTCTCGATATAGCAAAAAGCATCAGCGAGGGTCTTGCACGCAACGTCCTTGCTGCCAAAGTGAACGATAAGGTGACGGAACTCTACCGTCCCATCAACGAGGATGCCACCGTGCAACTGCTCTCCTGGAACGACGAGGAGGGCAAGGAGACTTTCTGGCACACCTCGGCCCACCTGCTGGCTTCGGCCATCGAGCTGCTTTACCCCGGCGTGAAATTCGGCTTCGGTCCCGCCATCGAGAACGGTTTCTACTACGACATCGACTTTATGGACTACCAGGTCTCCAGCGAGGACTTCCCGAAAATCGAGAAGAAGATGATGGAGCTGGTGCAGGCCAAGACCCCCATCACGCGCCGCGAGGTGACCAAGGCCGAGGCCATCGACTTCTTCACCAAGAAAGGTGACGAGTACAAGCTGGAGCGCATCAGCGAGCTCAACGACGGCGAAATCAGCTTCTATGACAGCGGTGCCTTCACCGACCTTTGTCGCGGTCCGCACCTGGTGGACTTCAGCGCCATCAAGGCCGTGAAGCTCATCTCGCTGGCCGGCGCCTACTGGCGTGGCGACGAGCACCGCAAGCAGCTCACCCGCGTCTACGCCATTTCCTTCCCCAAGAAGAAGGAACTGGACGAATACCTGACCATGCTCGAGGAGGCCAAGAAACGCGACCACCGCAAGATTGGCAAGGAGATGGGCCTCTTCATGTTCAGCGACATGGTGGGCAAGGGTCTTCCCATCTGGCTGCCCAAGGGCACCGATCTGCGCCTGCGCCTGCAGGAGTACCTGAGCCGTATCCAGAAGCGCTACGGCTACAAGCAGGTCATCACCCCGCACATCGGCGGCAAGCAGCTCTACGTCACCAGCGGCCACTGGGACCACTACGGCGCCGACTCTTTCCGCCCCATCACCACCCCCGAGGAGGGCGAGGAATACCTGCTGAAGCCCATGAACTGCCCTCACCACTGCATGATCTACAAGAACGAGCCCATGAGCTACAAGGACCTGCCGCTGCGCATCGCCGAGTTCGGCACCGTCTACCGCTACGAGCAGAGCGGCGAGCTCCACGGCCTCACGCGCGTGCGTTCATTTACTCAGGACGACGCCCATATCTTCTGTCGTCCCGACCAGGTGAAGGAGGAGTTCATCAAGGTGATGGATATCATCGCCATCATTTTCAAGGCTCTGAACTTTGAGAACTTCGAGGCGCAGATTTCGCTCCGCGACCCAAACAATACAACTAAATATGTCGGCACCGACGAGAACTGGGCCAAGGCCGAGCAAGCCATCGTCGAGGCTTGCAAGGAGAAAGGGCTCCCCGCCCGTGTGGAACTGGGCGAGGCCGCCTTCTACGGTCCCAAGCTGGACTTCATGGTGAAGGATGCCATCGGCCGCCGCTGGCAGCTGGGCACCATCCAGGTGGACTACAACCTGCCCGAGCGTTTCGGCCTCGAGTACATCGGCTCCGACGGTCAGAAGCACCGTCCGGTGATGATCCACCGCGCCCCCTTCGGCTCCATGGAGCGCTTCTGCGCCGTGCTCATAGAGCACACCGGCGGCAAGTTCCCGCTGTGGCTCACTCCCGACCAGTTCATGATTCTGCCCGTCAGCGAGAAGTACATCGACGAGGCCCGCGCCATGAAGGCTCGCCTCGAGGACCTCGGCTTGCGCGGCACCATCGACGAACGCAGCGAGAAAATCGGCCGCAAAATCCGCGACGCCGAATTGGCCAAGGTGCCTTTCATGCTCATCCTGGGCGAGAAGGAAGTTGCCGACGGCACCGTCAGCGTGCGCCGTCAGGGTGCCGGCGACTTGGGCAGCATGAAGCCCGAGGCCTTCGCCAAGATTATTGAGGACGAGATTGCCGAGGTGATGAAATAGAAACAATTAATATAGGAGAACCAAGTTATAGCAGCACCATTCAAACCCCTACCCGTAGGGAACAACAACCGGAACCGCGGCCCCGTCCGCAAAGAGCCTGAGCACCTCATCAACGAGCGCATCGACGTGCCGATGGTGCGTGTGGTAGGCGATGGCATGGAACCCGCCATCATGAACACCAAGGAGGCCTTGCGCCGCGCCTACGACCAGGGACTCGACCTGGTGATGATCTCGCCCACCGCCAACCCGCCGGTGTGCAAAATCATCGAGTACCAGAAGTTCCTCTACGAGCAGAAGAAGCGCGAGAAGGAACGCAAGGCCAACTCGAGCAAGATTGTCATCAAGGAGATCCGTCTCAGCCCGCAGACCGACGACCACGACTTCGAGTTCAAGCTCAACCACGCCATCCGTTTCCTCAAGGAGGGCAACAAGGTGAAGGTCGACGTCTTCTTCCGCGGCCGCAGCATCGTCTACAAAGAGCAAGGCGAGCAGCAGCTGCTGAAGTTCGCCGAGGCGCTGCTGGAATACGGCAAGCCTGAGCAGATGCCGCGCCTCGAAGGCAAGCGCATGCTCATGATTATCGCCCCGAAGAAGTGAAATCCAAGTATATCAAAATATAGTCTAACTTAAAAAAACAGTAAAGTAATGCCTACAATGAAAACCAAGGCCGCTGCCAAGAAGCGTTTCGCCTTCACCGGCACCGGTAAAATCAAGCGCAAGCATGCTTATCACAGTCACATCCTGACCAAAAAGGAGACGACTCAGAAGCGCAACCTCGACCACACTGCCCTCGTGAGCCGTGACGACGAGAAGCGTGTCAAACGTATGCTGCTTGCTTAGGACATCCTATGTATCATAGAATATCCTAAAAAGAGAAAACAGGAGTTATTAACCATTGTTACAGAGCAAACAAGTGCAGCAGGCCCATCAAAGTTGACATCAGCTGCCGAGCTGCCGCCTGAACGAAAAACAAATTAAAAATCTATGCCAAGATCAGTCAATGCCGTTGCTTCAAGAGCACGCAGAAAGAAAATCCTCAATCGCACCAAAGGTTATTGGGGCAGAGGTAAAAACGTATGGACCGTCGCTAAGAACAAGTGGGAAAAAGGTCAGACCTACGCCTACCGCGACAGAAAGAACAAGAAGCGCGAGTTCCGTTCGCTGTGGATCAACCGTATCAACGCCGGTTGCCGCATCAACGGTATTTCGTACTCCGTTTTTATGGGCGAACTTCACAAGAACAACATCGAGCTTAACCGCAAGGTGCTTGCCGACCTCGCTATGAACAATCCCGAGGCTTTCAGCGCCGTTGTGAAGATGGTAAAGAAATAAATTAACCTGTAAAAAAATCTATTTGTCATGGGAAAAACTGAATTAATGCAATATGTAGAGAATTTGGTGGAGCGCAAGGAGTTCCCCGAGTTCAAGGCTGGCGATACCATCACTGTCCATTACAAGATTAAGGAAGGAAACAAAGAGAGAATCCAGAACTTCCAGGGCGTTGTCCTGCAGCGCAGTGGAAGCGGAGCTACTGAGACCTTTACTGTCCGTAAGATTGCCAACGGCGTCGGAGTGGAGCGTATCTTCCCCTTTGCCAGCCCGTTCATCGAGCAGATCGACGTCAACAAGCATGGTGCTGTGCGCCGTGCCCGTATCTTCTATCTGCGCAATCTTACCGGTAAGAAAGCCCGTATCAAGGAGAAGAGACATTAGTCGACTGCCCCTTGCGATATGCTTGGAACAAGGAAGCGTCCCCTCAAAAGGACGCTTTCTTTTTTGTTTTATTGCACAAAAAGTTGTATCTTTGCAGTGGTAAGGAATATAATTCTTGTTGTGCAAGTGATAGATAATTAATAAGTTATTGTGTAAATAGTGAAAAAGATTTTTACGATTATCGCCCTTGTGGCCACCGTTCTTGCCTCTTGTGGCAAAGATGAAGACAATAATGACAACGGCCGCAGCCTTGCCCAGCAGTTGCAGGGCAAATGGATGGATGCCGAACACAATGGTCAGCCCGTGCCGACCAACGAGAAGTGGGTCGTCACGTTCACTTCCGACACCACGGCCATTGTCAGCACCTCGCGTGCCGACTTCACCGAGGAGTCGGAGATGTGGGATGCCTATCGCACATGTGGTGTCAGTATCGACGGCGACAAGGTCACCCTTTCCTATGAACCCAACAAGCGCCTCCGCGTAGTCTTCGAGTATGATGTCGACACCGTCACATCCAGCGAGTTCAAGGCCCATTCCGTACAGCGCATCTATCGCGACAACGAGGTCGTTGCCAGCCGCGAGATGGATGCCCGATACGAGAAAGTTCCTGCCGATTACCGCCAGGACATTATCGGCGTGTGGGAGGGGCGTGTCACCAGCGAGGGATCCGATCATGATGACGGCGAGCTTCATCGCTGGGAGTACCGCGAGGACGCCACCTATGGCTACTACGACCTGGTCGATGGCCAGTGGCAGCTGCATGAGAACGTGTTCAACGAGTACTTCGTTGACGGCGTCCTGCTGTGTTCCCGCTGGAAAGACACCGGCGAGAACGACGTGGAGCTCCGCGAGTGGTGGGAGATTGCCTCTATCGAAAATGGCCAGATGAACTGGACCGCCCTGCGCCACCGCGAGGACGGCTCCGCCTACACCGCCACCTTCAGCATGACCAAGATACAGTAAAGGCCGCAGGCCAAGGCCGTAAGAACCATATAAACAGAATTCATCCATGAGCAAGAGAATCCTTTTTGTCTGTCACGGAAACATCTGCCGCAGCCCGATGGCGGAGTTCATCTTCAAGCGCCTGGTGCGTCGCGCCGGGCTGGAGGATGACTTTGAGGTGGCCTCGGCAGCCACGAGCGACGAGGAGGTCGGCAATCCCGTCTACCCTTTGGCCAAACGCACCCTGGCCGAACACGGTATCGGCTGTCCGGGCAAGACGTCGCGCCAGCTGACCCCTGACGATTACGACCGCTATGACATGCTTATCGGCATGGATGAAGCCAATCTGCACAATATGCAGCTCCTCTTTGGCGGCGACCCTGAAGGCAAGCTGTCGCTGCTGCTCGACCATACCCCCGAAAGCGACACCAAGCACCACGGCCGCGATGTCGCCGACCCTTGGTATACGCGCAAGTTCAACATTGCCTGGGACGACATCAACACCGGCTGTACCGCCCTCTTCGAAAAACTCACCGCTGCCGATGAGTGAGCAGGCTGTCGACTTCGAGCAGGTAGAAGCCATGGGTGTCTCTCGTCCAGCCTACGACGAGGTGCTCGATATCCTTGGCCACGCGCCCTCCATCGACGAGCTCTCCACCCTGCTGGCCATGTGGGAGAGCAACGGCAAGCAGCAGAGCCTCTACGGCTGGCTGCGGGGCCAGCACCATGTGGTGGAGCGCAACGACTACCTCTACGACGGCTCCGCCGACCACCGCGCCATCCGCGAACCCAAAGTCAAGGAGTGTCTCGACATAGCCCTCCAGCTGTGCCGCGACATCCGTTTCGGCGATGCCCCCTGTTGCCTCGCCACCGGAATGCTGCTCTATATGGTGGGCAACGTCAGCAGCGAATTCGCCGACTCGGAGTATGCCCGTCGCTGCCTCCACCTGGTGGAACAGCCCATGGCCGCCGGCGGGCACGACGACGATTGCCAATACATCGAGATGATTCTCGCCGCCCTCGAGTCTGGCGCCATGCTCGATGCGCAGGCCCCTGTGGCCCGAGGAGGCCTCTTCTGCTCCCTGCTGCGGTTCCTGCAGCCCCAGGGCTTCGACATCCTGGCGCCGCGCGAGGTGCGCTTGGATGCCTTCCTTTTCGGCGAGGAGGCGGGGCGCTACCTCGTGGCCCTGCCCGAGAGCCGGGACGACGACTTCCTCCTCAAAATGGACGAGGCACGCCTCAACTGCTGCTTCCTCGGACGCATCACCAAGAACCGCATCCTCGTCGACGGCTTCGACTTCGGCCCCGTCGGACACTACCTCCACCCCCGGAAATGAAAAAAAACAAATCGAAGACCTTTCGGATATTCCACACCCGATTTCCCCCATGGTGTACCACCTGATAGAGGATTAGGACCCCCTCGCAATCGGGAACCTCAATCAGAACGAAAAGAACTATCAGAGATTTTCTTCTCTTTGTTCTTTTCATTCTGATTGAGTTTTTTTTTGTTCTTTCAGTTCTGATTGAGCATTGATCTTGAGCATTGCTTCTGATTGAAGGTGTGACGGAAAAAGGTGAAAATGTCAAATCTGCCCGTCAGAAACCCTCCTGGATGCCTGATTTGGGTCTTAAAATGCACTGAATGACAGTGATAATCTCCTTACCATGTCCTTACCAACTCCTTACCAACTCCTACCCAACTCCTACCATGGTGGGAGTTGGCAGGGTGGAGAAAGGGCTTTGGGGAGGTGAAAATGACAAGGCGGAGGGAGAGAGGCGGGGGCCGGCCGGCGGGTGGGCGCCGGGAGGCGGCGGGGGCGGTTGGGGCGGTTGTTGAAAAGTTGTTGCGGCGGGTGTCGTTTTTTTTGTGTATTTTTGCAGTCTATTATTAACTGAAAATAAATACTAAAAAGATGGCTTTGGGAGAATTGAGAAAGAGGATGAGGTTGACGGCGGCGTGCGTTGCCGTGGCGTTGGCCTTTGCCGGCTGTTCCGGCGGCGGCCCGAAGGCCGTGGAGGTGAGCAAGGTGTCCGACCTGGCGGGGCTGCGAGTGGGCTGCACGGCGGGGTCGATATACGAGATGATGCTTTCGCAGCGCGCGGACATAGCACGCTGTCTGGCCATGCACCCCGAGGCCATCCTCTTCGACGAGCCCACGTCGGCCCTCGACCCCACGATGGTGGGCGTGGTGCTGAGTGTGCGGACGCAGATGGACGCCTTCTGCAACAAGTACCACATCGGCGCCAAGAGCGACGTTGCCGCCCGCATAGCCGACCTGATGACCACGCGGGTGCTGCCGGGAGCCTATCCCTACACACTGCGCCTGACCTACAGCGAGCTGACCGACGTGGCGGCCCTCGACTATATGAAGGAGCACATGGAGACCTCGCCGCTGCAGAGCGCTGACGCCCGGGCGGTGGAGGAGCTGCGCTCGCTGTGCAAGGAAATTGTGGAAGAACCCACCACGCGAGGCTTCAGGGTGAAGTTCATCCTGTAGGCCCCCGCCGACAGACCGTTAACCACCAGACGACAATCACAAACCTAAAGAAAGGATGGCCAAGAAGACAGATACCGACTCGCCGTTGATGAGGCAACACGCCGAACTGAAGAAGAAGTTCCCCGACGCGATGCTGCTGTTCCGCGTGGGCGACTTCTACGAGACCTTTGGCGAAGACGCCCGCAAGGCCTCGCAGGTGCTGGGCATCACGCTGACGCGCAAGGCCGCGGGCGCTGGCACTTATACCGACCTGGCGGGCATACCCTACCACGCCGTGGAGCAGTACCTGCCGCGCCTGGTGAGGGCGGGCATGAGGGTGGCCATCTGCGAGCAGCTGGAGGACCCCAAGACGGTGAAAGGCCTCGTCAAGCGTGGCATCACCGAGCTGGTGACCCCCGGCGTGGCCTACAACGACATGGTGCTCGAAGTGAAGGAGAATAATTTCCTTTGCGGATTGCATATCACAGACAAGGTTCATGGAATCAGCTTTTTGGATGTGTCGACGGGTGAGTTCTATGTGGCCCAGGGCGATTTGACGTACATCGACAAGCTGCTCACCAACTTCCATCCTTCGGAGGTGGTGGTGCAGAGGAAGCGTCTGCGTTGGTTTCAGGAACACTTTTCGGAGAAATATTACACTAATACGTTCGACGATTGGGTCTTTGCGCCCGATTTTGCCCATGAGCTGTTGCTGAAGCAGTTCGGTACCTCGTCGCTGAAGGGATTCGGCGTGGAGGACCTGGACATGGGCATCATTGCCGCCGGTGCGGTGCTCTACTACCTGCAGGACACGCAGCACGACCGCACGCAGAACATCACCCATCTGAGTCGTGTGGAGCGCGACAGATATGTGTGGCTCGACCGTTTTACGGTGCGCAATCTGGAGTTGGTGTCGTCGCCCAACGACAATGCCCGTACACTGCTCGACGTGCTGGACCAGACGCTTACGCCCATGGGCAGTCGGTTGTTGAAGCGATGGGTGCTGATGCCGCTGAAGGATATTGCCGCCATCGAGGAACGGCTCGGGGTGGTGGACGGCCTGCTGCGCGACGGCGAGTTGCGTCAGCGGCTGCAGGTGCATGTGAAAGAGATTGGCGACCTGGAACGCCTGGTCACCAAAGCCGCCGTGGGGCGCATCAATCCGCGCGAGATGCTGCAGCTGAAGCGTGCCCTGGATGCTGTTGCACAGGTGAAAACGTTGTGCGCGTCCAGCCAAGGGGCGTTGGCCAGCCTGGGCGAGCGGCTCAATCCCTGCTCGTCTTTGTCGGAACGCATTGGCCGCGAGGTGAAGGAGGAACCGCCGGCGAAGGTGGAGAAGGGTGGGGTGATAGCCTCGGGAGTCAATGCCGAGCTGGACGAGTTGCGGTCCATGGCGGGTTCGGGCAAAGATTACCTGCTCGCCCTGCAGCAGCGCGAGAGCGAGGCAACGGGGATACCGTCGCTGAAGATTGGGTTCAACAATATCTTCGGATATTACTTTGAAGTATATAACACTCACAAAGACAAGGTTCCCGAAGCGTGGACGCGGCGACAGACACTGACCAATGCCGAGCGGTACATCACGCCCGAACTTAAGGAATATGAGGACAAGATTTTGGGCGCCGAGGAGCGCATCCTGGCCCTGGAGGCGCAGCTGTTTGCCCAGCTGATGTCGGCGGTGACCGATTTTGTACAGCCGATACAATATGATGCACAGCTGATTGCCCACATCGACTGCCTGCAGAGTTTTGCCGAGGTGGCGCTGGTGGGGGGCTATTGCCGTCCGGAATTGACGGAGGACAACAAGTTGCTCATTCTCGAAGGCCGCCATCCCGTCATCGAGACCCAAATGCCTCCGGGAGAGCAGTATGTGAGCAATGATGTGACGCTCGACACGGAGAATAACCAAATTATGATCATCACCGGCCCGAATATGAGCGGTAAGTCGGCACTGCTGCGTCAGACGGCACTTATAGTGCTGATGGCGCAGATGGGGTGCTACTGCCCGGCCAAGCGGGCTACGGTGGGCGTTGTAGACAAGGTATTCACGCGCGTGGGCGCGAGCGATAATATATCCAGCGGCGAGAGTACCTTCATGGTGGAAATGAACGAGACGGCCAGCATTCTCAACAATGTCAGCGACCGCTCGCTGGTGCTGCTGGACGAGATTGGCCGTGGCACGTCGACCTACGACGGCATCTCCATAGCCTGGGCCATCACCGAGTACCTGCATAATAATAAGAAAGCACGGCCGAAGGTGATGTTTGCCACGCACTACCATGAGCTGATCGACATGGAGCAACAATTTGAGCGTATACACAATTATCACGTCAGTGTGAAGGAGATAGACGGCCGTGTCATTTTCTTGCGCAAGCTGGTGCCTGGCGGAAGCGAGCACAGTTTCGGTATCCATGTGGCCCGTCTGGCAGGTATGCCGCCTCAGGTGTTGAACCGTGCGAGCGCCATGCTTCAGATGCTCGAGGAGAAGAACGCCCGCCCGTCGGATGCTGAGGGAAAAGGGGGCAAAAAAGCAAAAACAGGGCCGAAAAAAGATGATTTGGCAGGCTGCCAGCTCAGTTTTATACAGCTTGATGACCCCACTTTGCTTGAGATAAAGGATAAAATATTAGGTATTGATATAGATACACTTACGCCGCTTGAGGCCCTGCTGAAGTTGAATGAGATAAAAAAAATTGTGGCAAAAAATTAAAAAATATTTTGCCGGTTTAAAAAAAGTTCGTACTTTTGCACCCGTTTTCGGAACCGAAAGGGTGACGAAAAGAGGGGTTTGAAATTGTGAAAAACGCGATGCGGAAATAGCTCAGTTGGTAGAGCACGACCTTGCCAAGGTCGGGGTCGCGAGTTCGAGTCTCGTTTTCCGCTCAGGTCTCCTAAATCAGAGATACAGGCTCTGGTGGTGGAATGGTAGACACGAGGGACTTAAAATCCCTTGCCCGCAAGGGCGTGTGGGTTCAAGTCCCACCCGGAGTACCACAAGCGTGACCGCAGTGCGGAAATAGCTCAGTTGGTAGAGCACGACCTTGCCAAGGTCGGGGTCGCGAGTTCGAGTCTCGTTTTCCGCTCCAGAAAAAGAGAGAAATTTGAAATGCTGCTGCAGCGGCAAAGTCCATGTCCAAAAAGAAACGCCGAAACTTAGAGTTGAGGCCGATGCACGTTGCAGAAACACAAGCGAAAGAAAGTAATGTCTTGGTAGCTCAGCTGGTAGAGCAATTGACTCTTAATCAATGGGTCCAGGGTTCGAATCCCTGCCAGGACACTTATCGCGGGGTGTAGCGCAGTTGGCTAGCGCGCCACGTTCGGGACGTGGAGGCCGGAAGTTCGAGTCTTCTCACCCCGACACAACAAAACCTCGCTTTTGCGGAATACAAACCGCCGCCGCCACTTTAGCTCAGTTGGTAGAGCAACGCATTCGTAATGCGTAGGTCTGCGGTTCGAGTCCGCAAAGTGGCTCAAGAAAAAAGACAGGACATGTGCCTGTCTTTTTTTGTTTTATAAAATGTATTAACAAACAAAAAACAAACACAGTAATGGTAAAACAGTACGAAACCGTTTTCATTGCAACTCCCGTTTTGTCTGAAGAACAGATGAAGGAAACGGTAAAGAAGTACGTCGATCTGCTCACCTCGAAGGGCGCCGAGATCGTGTACGAGAACAACTGGGGCATGCGTAAGCTGGCCTATCCTATCCGTAAGAAGACCACCGGCTTCTACTATCTGATTGAGTTCCGCGCCGAAGGTAACGTCATCAACGACCTCGAGATTGCCTACAAGCGTGACGAGCGCCTGCTGCGCTTCCTGACCGTCAGCCTTGACAAGCACGCCGTGGCCTACAACGAGAAGAAACGTAACGCCAAGAAAGCCGCCGCCGAGGCTCCCGCCGAGGCCTAAATGTCTAACCAGTTTAAAAGAAAAGAATTATGGCTAACGAGACCGAAATCAAATATTTGACCCCTATCGCTGTGGAAACCCAGCGTAAAAAATACTGCCGCTTCAAGAAGCTCGGTATCAAGTATATCGACTATAAGGATGCTGACTTCCTGCTGAAGTTCGTCAACGAGCAGGGCAAAATCCTGCCTCGCCGCATCACCGGCACCTCGAACAAGTACCAGAAAAAAGTGTCGCAGGCTATCAAGCGCGCCCGTCACATCGCCCTGATGCCCTACGTCGCCGATTGTCTCAAATAATCAATGGAGGAAGAATAGATGGAAATCATACTTAAGCAAGATGTGGCCAACCTGGGCTACAAAGACGAAATCGTCAACGTCAAGAACGGCTATGCCAACAACTATCTTCTTCCCATGGGCATGGCTATCATCGCCACTCCCGTCAACAAGAAGATCCACGCCGAGAACATGCGCCAGCGCGCTCACAAGGAGGAAGCCCTCCGCAAGAACGCCGAGACCCAGCAGGCTGCCCTCAGCGGCAAGACCGTGAAGATTATCGCCAAGGTTGGCGAGAATGGTCAGCTCTTCGGCGGTGTCAACAACATCATGATTGCCGAGGCTCTGAAAGAGCAGCACAACTACGACATCGACCGCAAACAGATCAGCGTCGAGGCCATCAAGGCCGTCGGCACCTATACTGCCAAGGTCAATGTCTACAAAGAAATCAAGGCTGAGCTGAACGTCGAGGTGGTTGCTGAATAAGCTGCCCTCATACGATAAGCGACCAAAAGCGGTCTACAGGAAATTCTGTAGACCGCTTTTTTTTCTGGCCATACTGGAAAAAAGTGTTACTTGTATGCAATAAAACTCTCGTTTAGAATACCAAATGATAGTTGTAAGAAAAAAAAACTTCCATGTCAAAAAAAAAGTGTATCTTTGCAGCGCTTTTTAAATATAAAAATAATAAAAAAATGTCAATATGAAAAAAGTAATTTCATCATTGTTAGTAGCGGCAATGGCATTGTGCACCAATAACGTGAAGGCTGATAATATCAGTTTGTCCGAGGCCCGGAGTGCGGCTGCCTATTTTATGGGCTACTACAACGGTACAAACGATTTGTCTGAGGATGACCTCACACTTGTCTATCAGATCCAAAACGAGAAGATGCGCATCCCGGCAGCCTATATCTTCAATACTGGTGATGAGGGTTGGGTTATGATGGCTGGCACGACGACTATCGATCCTATCATCGGCTATTCGGCTGAAGGATCTATTGTTATGAGCGAACTCCCTGAGAACCTCGTATGGTGGCTGCAGGGCTACACGGAAATGATAAGCGAAATCCAGGAACTGGACGCGGAGAATGACTATCCGGACCATGAAGTTTGGGCTTCTTTGAAAAACAAAACCTACAAGGGTAGCACCAAAGACGCCCAGCATATCCTGATACAAACCAGATGGGATCAGGGCGATAAAACAAACCCAACGTACAATATGTACTGCCCCACGGATACCAGCGGTCGTTATCATGCTGTCACGGGCTGTGTGGCTACTGCCATGGCTCAGATTATTCGTTACTTTGAATATCCCAGGCAGGCAAAGGGCACCGCTTTCTACTCGCTGCGCCCCCAGTTTGCTAACGGAGACCCTAACAAATATCTTATGCCTGCCATTACTCTCCGTGTCAACTTCGACACCATGACGCCTTTCGACTACTCGTTGATGCCTAATGGTCCGACCAATTTAAGCGGCAATGTAATTTGTTCTGCCGCCGAAATGCGCGAGGTGGCCCGATTGAGCTATTATACTGGCGTGACTGTCAAAATGGCTTATGCTCCTGATGGCAGTGGAACCCAGAGCAGCCTTGTTCCAGCGGCCATGAATAACTACTTCAAATATAAAATGGGCACCTTGGTTGCTCGTCGAAGCACCACTGACCGCGATTTCGTGAACGGCATACGCAGCATGTTGCTTGATGGTAATGTGGTTTACATGAGTGGCGCATCTTCGATAGGTGATGGCGCTGACGCTGCTGGCCATGCCTGGGTTTGTGGTGGTTATATGCAAGACGACACCAATAGCTACTATATGAACTGGGGTTGGGGAGGTGCCGGTAACGGCTTCTTCAAACTTGGCGCCAATAATATGTATATCAGCAGTATGCATTATAACTTCAACGAGCGCCTGAATTACATCAAAAACATGGTTCCAGATGGAACGGAAAGCATTGCCGAGGCAATGGATGCTACCGAACTGGGTAGCCCCTATCCCAGCCCGGCTGTGCATAGTGTTGTATTGCCCTACGATGCTCCTGTTGCATCCGATCTGATTATATACAACATCGAAGGCAAAGTGGTGGCCACCTATCACGTGCAGCCTGGCCTGGGTGAGTTGACGGTCAATGTCGAAGGAATGCCCTCGGGTATGTACATCTACCGTATGAATAGCCGCAGCGGCCGTTTCATCGTGAAGTAAAGAAAACAACAGTGATAATATTGGTAGGGCCGACGCTTTGCGTCGGCCCTACTTTTTTTGTTTCTACTCCAGCGGTAGGCTGACGATGAAAGTGGACCCTTGGCCAGGTTCGCTTTCGAGGGTGATATGTCCATGGTGCAGCTTTACGACCTGGGCCACGTAGTTGAGCCCAATGCCAAATCCTTTTACATTGTGCACATCGCCGGTCGAGACGCGGTAGAACTTCTCAAAGACGTGCTTCTGGTCCTCCTTGGAAATGCCGATGCCGTGGTCGCTGACGCGGAGTTCGAAAAGTCCGTTTACAATGTCTGTGCTCACTGTGATTTGGGGCGCTTGGGTCGAATATTTGATGCCATTGTCAATGAGGTTGTAGATGAGGTTGGTAAGGTGTAGTTCGTCGGCGATGACGACGGACGGCGATGCATGCAGGTCGGTGTTGAGGACGCCCCCGCGGTTGGCAATCGGCAGTTTGAAACTTTGGGCTACTTTGTCAATGACCTGGTGTACGTCAACCTCTTTGGGGTTGATTCGGAAATTCTTGTTCGACATCTTGGCGCTCTGGAGGATGGTTTCCACCAGCACCCTCATGCGTTGGTTTTCATCGTTGATGATGCCTATGAAGTTCTGGCGTGAGGCACTGTCCTGCGAAATTGTTTCGTCGCGCAGCATTTCGCAGGCCAGGCCGATGGTGGCCAGGGGCGTTTTGATTTCGTGCGTCATATTGTTGATAAACTCCGACTTCATTTGGTCCAATTTGAGCTGGTTGGCCATGGCGCGCAGAGATATGATGAACATGATTGCAATAATCAGCATCAGGAAGAAGCTGAGATAGACGAAAAGATTCGAGTTGCGTTGCAGGAAGAGTTGGGCGCTGGGAAACGACAGGATAATGAAAAACTGGCTGTTCGACACTACGCCTGCAGGGTGGAAATTGTATCGGTAGGGCGACTCTTCAAGTTGTTGCTCGTGTGCTGCGTCGGAACTATATAGGAACGATCGCTCGGTACCGTTGTACAAGCCAACAATGGGATGAATGTCAATACCGTTGACCAGCAGTTGCTCTATGACGAGCGAATCCAGCTCCTGGTAGTTGAATGCCTCTGTCGGCTGGTCTGAGGCTTGCGATGCATCGCCCTCCAGTTGTTTGATGACCTCATCCATGGCATTGCCGACACCGACATTGAACATATTGTCGTTGATGGAAAAGGTGCGGCGTGTCTGGTAGAACTGAATGACCACCAAACTGACGGCTGCAATGGCAAAAACCGATATGATAAAGATTCGTATCCAGCGTTTCATAATGTTCGTGTGCCGATTCTTAGTTGTTAGTTTTTAGTGATATAACGTATGTTGAAAAAAAATATTTTCCTCAGGATAAAGATTTTGCATATTTTTTTGTATCTTTGCAAAATCGACAATATTGAATATGAAAATAGGAGTTATTATTGCAATGGATATTGAGTATCGCCAAATGCGCGATGCTCTTGGCGGTGACGAGGGCCGCTTGGGAAACAACGAAATTGTACTGTGGCGATGTGGCGTCGGCAAGGTGAACGCCGCTGTGGGCACCATGCGCCTTGTCCAGCAGCACCATCCTGATGCCATTGTCAGCACTGGCTTGGCCGGGGGCATCGACCCTCTGCTGAAGGTAATGGACATCTTTGTCGCCACGCAGTGTGTTTACCATGACGTGGACTGTGGCGGAATCAGTGAGGACGGCCCCTGTGTGCTCGGCCAGGTGCAGGGACTGCCGGCCCGTTACGATGCCGCCCCGCATCTTCTGGACCATGCTCTCTCGGTGCCACTTTTGGAGAACGAACGCCGCATGACTGGTCTCATCTGCACCGGCGACCAGTTTATCACCGACCGTGAGCGTCAGAACACTATCAAGCGCCATTTTATTGATGGGCTGGCCTGCGACATGGAGAGTGCTGCCATTGCTCAAACATGCCATTTGGAGAGCGTGCCGTTCATCAGCCTGCGAGTCATCAGCGACACCCCCGGGCACACCGACGACCACCAGATGCAATGGGCCGACTTCCTCGGCTCCATGTGCAACACCTCGTTCCGTTTCGTTAAAAAATATCTTGAAACCTTATAGTTTATGGAAGTAATTCAGAGTTTCACCATCGACCATACCCATCTGAAACCGGGCATCTATGTGTCGCGTATCGACAAGGGCTTCACCACATTCGACCTCCGCATCACCGAGCCCAACCGCGAACCCGCCGTGGCCCCGTCGGCCATGCACAGCATGGAGCACCTGATGGCCACCTGGTTCCGCAACTCCCGTGCCAAGGACGACGTGGTCTACGTCGGCCCCATGGGCTGCCTCACGGGCATGTACGTCATCATGACCGGCCACTACACCGTCGAAGACATGCGCCAGCTGACCATCGAGTGTCTCGAGTGGATATTGACCCAGCACGAAGTCCCCGCCACCGAGCCCGAGACCTGTGGCAACTATCTGCTCCACGACCTGCCTATGTGCCACTGGGAAAGCCGCCGCTACCTCGACCGCCTACGCAACGACTTCCACTGCGAATACACCAAGCTTCAGGTGACACTGAAAGACGGCAAAGTCTTTGCCGACGCCTGAGAAGGATAGAGGCGATAGAAGGGATAGAGACGATAGAAGGGATAGAGACGATAGAGACGATAGAAAATCTATCATATCTATCACATCTATCGCCTCTAAAAAAAAATAACAATAAAAAACAACAGAAAAATGCAAAATCCAACCGGCTACACCTTCCTCCGCAAGCAGACCAAGTGGGAAGACCTTTGGTTTTACCAGAAGTCAGAGGTGCTGTATCAGATGACGGTGGTGTTCTGCCGGAGGTTTCTCCCAGCCCATGGTGACCGTACGGTCGACCAAATGGTGCAGGCGGCTCGCAGCGGGAAGCAAAACATTGTGGAAGGGTCGGCCGACGGAATGACATCCACCGAGCTCGAAGCTAAGCTGCTCAATGTGGCACGGGCAAGCATCAAGGAACTCAAAGAGGATTATATTGACTACTTGAAGGCTCGCTCGCTGAAACAATGGGATGCCACGCATCCTCGCTATCCGGGACTGACTGGATTTTGCAAGAACCATAACAAACTGGAGGACTATGAACCTTATTTCAAAAAATGGAACGAGGAGGAATTCTCCAATGCGGCCATCACCCTTTGCTGCATGGTCGACACAATGATGCAGACTTATCTGAAGAACAAAGAACAGGAGTTTGTCACTCAGGGAGGTATCAAGGAACGGATGACTGCGGCGCGCCTCGGATACCGCACCTCCGAACGCGAAGCCCTTGCCGAGGCCCGATGCCAGATACAAGAGCTGCGGGATGAGATAGCCCGTCTCCGCCAAGAGAATACCGCCCTCAAGCGCCAACTTGCCGCCCTGGGGGAGAGGGGAGAGAGGGGATAGAGAGGATAGAGGAGATAGATGTGACAGAAGTAATAGAGACGATAGAAGCGATAGAGACTATAGAAAATCTATCACATCTATCGTCTCTATCGCCTCTATTATTTCTATCCCCTCTATCCCTTCTAAAAAAGGCGGGGAAACCAATCGGTTTCCCCGCCTTTTTTTGTTATCAGCTGTCAGCTTAGAAGCTGTAGTTGAAGCCGATGGCGAAGTTGTTCAGGTGGGCGTTGACGGTCTGGGGGTCCATGGTGAGACCGAGACCGAACTCGTGGCTACCCCAGTTCTCGGCGGTGGCGAAGTTGGCATAGCAGCCGAGCAGGTTGACATAGAGGTCCATGGAGATGTGCTCGTTGAAAGCATAGTTCAGACCGGGGATGACAGCAAGACCAAAGCTGGTGTAGTTGTCGCCATTGTCGGTGGTAACGCTACCAACGGTGTTGTAGTTCGAGCTCTCGAGGTGGAGTCCGACGTTCAGCTGAGCCTCGGCAAAAACGGTGAAGTTTTTCCAGTTGGCCACATTGTAGCGGAAATACGGGGTAATGTCGATGGTGGGCTGGCCGGAGACACCGGTATTGGAAGTCGAACCGTAGGTGTCGTCATTGCCGGCGTAGTTGCGGGTGTAGTCGTAGGCCCAACCCAGCTGGACACCGATCTGCATGTTGTCGTTCAGCCAATAGCCAACTTTGGGGGCAATCTCAAAGTGGTTGCTGGTGGTGCCGGTGACATAGTCAGTGGCGTGCATGTTGCTGTGGTTGGCTTCGAGGGTTCCACCGAGCACCCACTGGGCGTTGGCGGTCATTGCAAATGCTGCAAGAGCAAGCGTCAATAAAATCTTTTTCATGTTTTTTAAATTTTTTTGGTTAAACTTTTAATTCTTTTTTTTTTATTAATTTTTCTTAATTTTGACGATGCAAAAGTACAACTTTTTTTTGACATACAAGAAAAAAAATCGTTTTTGGCGCATTTTTAACATTTTCCATTCCCTCCACACCATCTTCCCCGCTCTGTTTCCATCGCCGGCCCGGGTCTGTTTGCGCCAACCGTTTTGGTCCGTTTCCACCGGAAAAGCAAGAGGGGAATCCCTAGACTGGAACTCCCCAACTTGCTATCAAAACCATGAAAACTTTATCCATTATGCTAATGGCCGTTTCTTTGAAAACGGTTGCAAAGATACGAACTTTTTTGCAACCGTTGGGAATTTTTTTTGTTAAAAAATGCAATTCGCTGTCACTCCGTTAGAAGTAGAGGTCGCGTTCGCCGTCTCCGATTTTGCACAAATTGCCTTCCACGCGGCGCTTGAGCTCCTCTTTCGGGAAGGTCTGGGTCAGCTCTTTCAGCAGGCGCAGGCCTTTCTCCTTGGTGGCGGGGGAGGCGTAGTCCTCCAGGTATTCGCGGAAGGTGAACATGGCGTTGGGCTTGCAGTACTCCTTGATGAGGCCGGGCTTGGCCAGGTCCATGAAGTCGGCGCCGACGCGGCCTTTGCGGTAGCAGCCGGTGCAGAAGGAGGGGATGTAGCCGCCGTCGATCATCATGGAGATCACCTCGTCGAGCGAGCGGTGGTCGCCAAGGGTGAACTGGGCGCCCGTGGAGCCGGTTTTCTCGTAGGGTTTGGCCTTGGTGTTGTCGCCTTCCTCGTCGTAACCGCCGGGGTTGGTCTCGGAGGCGGCGCTGATCTGGCTCACGCCGTAGCGCACCAGCTGGTCGCGCAGCTCGGGCCGCTCGCGGGTGGAGATGATGATGCCGGTGTAGGGCATGGCGATGCGGATGATGGCGATGATCTTCATGAAGTCCTTGTCGCTCACCGGGTGCGGGATGTTCTCGCGTTGGCTGAAGGGGGTGCCTTCGGCAGGCTCGATGCGGGGGAAGGAGACGGTGTGGGGGCCGCAGCCGTAGTCCTCTTCCAGATGGCGGGCATGCTCCATGATGGCGAGGATCTCGAAACGGTAGTCGACGAGTCCGAACAGGGCGCCGATGCCCACGTCGTTGATGCCGCCTTCCTGGGCGCGGTCCATGCAGGTGAGGCGGTAGAGGTAGTCGGCCTTGGGTGTGCCGGCGGGGTGGAACTGGGCGTAGGCCACGGGGTCGTAGGTCTCCTGGAAGCAGACGTAGGTGCCTATCTTCTCGGCCTTGAGCTTGGCGTAGTCCTCGACGCTCATGGGAGCCAGCTCGACGTTGATGCGGCGGATGCTGCTGCCTTTCTCGTCCTTGGCGGCATAGGTGCGGCGGATGGCCTCGACCATGTAGTTGGCGTCGTTGCGGGGGCTTTCGCCGCAGATGAGCAGGGCGCGCTTGTGGCCCATGCGCAGCAGGTGGAGGGTCTCGGTCTCGATTTCGTCGAGGGTGAGGATTTTGCGCTTCAGGGCCTTGTTGTCCTTGCGGAAGCCGCAGTAGACGCAGTTGTTGACGCAGGCGTTGCCGGTGTAGATGGGTGCGAAGAGCACCAGTCGGCGTCCGTAGATTTCGTCTTTGCAGTATTCGGCGGTGTCCAGAATCTTCTGGATGCCGGCCTCGTCCTCGACGCTCAGCAGTTTGGCCACGTCCTCGAGGTTGAGGCCCTTCAGTTTGCGGGCCTTGTTGAGGATGTCGTTCAGTTGCTCCTCGGAGGGGGCGTTGTTCTCCAGCATTCCGTAGAGCTTGTCGCGGTCGATGAAATTTTGATGTCTCATTGTTCTTTATTTTTAGGATTAATATTTTTTTTTCTTTCGCTTACACCACCAGGGCTTTGCTTGTGAGGCCTTGCAGGCGGCCCAGGCTGCCGGTGAGGGCGTTGATGCGGTTCATCTCGCCTTCCACAATGAGCGATATGACGGCCACAGGGCGGTCGTGGAAGGGAAGTCCCTGCCGACAGAGTATGATATCGGCATATCCGGACAACAATTTGTTGACAGAAGGCGACACTTCGCGGTCGCGAATGAGTATGGTGATTGTTCCTATTTTCTTCTCCATCAGGTGTTAGGCTTTTGGATTAGACTTTGGTTTCTGCTGCAAAGATACACACTTTTCGCAATATGGCAAAAAAAAGTTTTCCCCCTGCCCAATCCGGGTCAAAACCCTACCCGATACGCCCCCGATACGGCCGTTCTTATATTGTTTTTATATTGTTTACATATTGTTCTTATATTGTTCTTATATCCACAATATAGGAACAATATGCGAACAATATGTAAACAATATAAAAACAATATAAGATATGCCGTATCGGACACCTCTTGGATAGGGGTCGGGTGGGTGAGAAACGGGGGTGGAGAGGGGAGGAAAGGGGTGGTTGCGGCGGGTTTGTGTAAGGCGTTGTAAGATACGATGTTAGTATAAAAATATAAAAAAATATTGCTTCGAAGGCCGATAGTTCATTTTTTCTTCGTATCTTTGCATTTTGAAAAATACGAAATAAAAAGATGAAGAAAGCAGTACTTTTACTCTTTGCAGTGGCCGTGGCCACGGTATCGCAGGCACAGTTTGTGCTGGGTCTCCAGGGAGGTTATTATTCGCAGCAGAAGAACACTTCACTCAATAATGACGAGACGAAAATGTCCTACGCTGTGGGTGCTTTGCAGCTGGGCTACAAGGTGTTGCCAAACCTGTATGTGGGTGTGGCGGGTGGATACATCGCCTACACCTCCGACACGCTGAAGGCCGATGACACCTACTTCTATCCGCAGGTGGGTATGAACATCGCCGTGACGGACCACCACCGCCACCTGCTGCGCGACGGATGGTATGTGGCTCCGCAGGTGAAGTGGGAGTTTCTGCGTTTCGGCAATATGCACTTCAACCTCATGCTTCAGGGCAGCCTGCGCATGCTGGGGGCCAACAAGTATGAGGAGAGCTACACCACGGTCACCTATCCCAACCCCACGGAGTATCGCGAGGTGGAGCCCTACGACGACCATGTGACGGACATGACGTGGGGCGTGAGCATCCGTCCGACGCTCGTCTACGAGTTCTCCGAACACCTCAGCGCCGAGCTGATGCTCGACCTGCTGTCCGTCGGTTTCATCAGCGAGACCGAGTCCTACGACCCCGAAATCAGCGGCATCGACCCCATCGAGCGCAAGACGCAGGTGTTCTATGCCGGCCTCAATTCCTTCACCGATGTGCTCCGTTGGGAGAACACCCTGCTGAAGCTGGGCTTCAACTGGACGTTCTGACGGTGCTGCGGACGGCGAATTGGACCTAATAAGCGAATTGGAATATGTATAGCAAAGAACATGGACTTTATATAGCGCACTGCGAAGATGGTGCGCTTTCTATTTGTGGGCGCATGGCGAACCGCCATGGTCTGATAGCCGGTGCCACGGGTACCGGCAAGACGGTCACCCTGCAGGTGATGGCCGAGACCTTCTGCCAGGCCGGCGTGCCCTGCTTCATGGCCGACATGAAGGGCGACCTGAGCGGCATCAGCCAGGCCGGAGCCATGAGCAGTTTCATCGAGAAGCGCAAGGATGCTTTCGGCATCCCCGAGCCGCAGTTCCAGGCGTGCCCCGTGCGATTCTTCGACGTCTTCGGCGAGCAGGGCCATCCCATCCGCGCCACTGTGAGCCAGATGGGTCCGCAGCTGCTCTCGCGCCTGTTGGGGTTGAACGACACCCAGGACGGCGTGCTCAACATCGTCTTCCGCATTGCCGACGACCGCGGCCTGCTGTTGCTCGACATGAAGGACCTGCGCTCGATGCTGGACTATGTCAGCAAGCATGCCAAGGAGTACACCACCCAATACGGCAACATTTCCACCGCCACGGTGGGCGCTATCCAGCGCTCGCTGCTGCAGCTGGAGAACCAGGGCGCCGACCGTTTCTTCGGCGAACCGAGCTTCGACATCTACGACCTGCTCCAGACCGAGGGCGGCAAGGGTGTGATGAACGTTTTGGCTGCCGACAAGCTGATGCTTCAGCCCAAGCTCTACAGCACCTTCCTGCTGTGGCTGCTGAGCGAGCTCTACAGCACCCTGCCCGAGGTGGGCGACATGGAGCTGCCCAAGCTCGTCTTCTTCTTCGACGAGGCCCACATGCTCTTCGAGGACACCTCGAAGGCCTTGGTGGACAAGATTGAACAGGTCATCCGCCTCATCCGTTCCAAGGGGGTGGGCATCTATTTCGTCACCCAGAGCCCCACGGATATTCCCGAGAACATCCTCGGCCAGCTTGGCAACCGCGTGCAGCACGCCCTGCGGGCCTATACGCCCAAGGACCAGAAGGCTGTGAAGACCGCCGCCGACACCTTCCGCCCCAATCCCGCCTTCAAGACCGACGAGGCCATCACCAGCCTCGAGACCGGCGAGGCGCTGGTCTCGTTCCTCGACGAGAAGGGCGCCCCCGGCATCGTGCAGAGGGCCAAGGTGCTGTTCCCGCTGAGCCAGATCGGCGCCATCACCGAAGGACAGCGCGGCGACATCATCCGCGGCAGCCGTTTGGCTGGCAAGTACGACAAGATGGTGGACCGCGAGAGCGCCTTCGAGGTGCTGCTCAAGGAGGCCGAGGAGGCCCAGGTGGTTGCTCCCGAGGCTCCGTCGGTTCCCGAAAAGGCTCCCAAGGAGGAGAAGGCTGCGGCTCCGGCCAGCAAGAAGAAGGGCATCTTTGCCAAGGTGCTGAAGGCCGTTGTCACCGCTGTTACGGCCACCGCCGCCACGGCTTTGGGTACCGCCGTGAGCAACAAGGTGACGGGCAAGAAGAGCACCAGCCGCACCTCGACCACGCAGAAGGTGGTGAAGAACGCCACCTCGGCGGCCACGCGCACCCTTACGCGCGACATTTTGGGTAACCTGATTAAATTATGAATATAATAAAAAGTAGAGATATGAAACGTGCATTGTTTCTCTCATTGTTGATGATGCTGGGCCTGGCGGCCAGCGCACAGACCTATATCGGCACCATGAAGGTGGGCAACGAGACCCACAAGGACGTATATGTCAAGCTGACCATCACGGGCGATACCGCCACGGTGTTTGTGCACAATGTCTTCATGGACCGCCTGGGACACTATCGCATCGACCTCACACTGCCCGACATCCACCTGGAGTTCCTTCCGCAGCGTACCACGATGGTGTGCTACAATATTGTCCCCACTTCGGTGGGTGAACCTTATCCGGAGTATTTGATCCGCAAACTCAGCGGTTCGATAGCTGTCGGGGTGCTGAGTTTCTCGTGCACCATGGACGAGACACCGGTGACCTTCAGCGGTGTCATCAATCAGCGGTTGCGGTAAGCGTCGGCTGGAAAACAAAAAAAGCCTCCCCGCGGTGTTTGCGGGGAGGCTTTTGGTTTATGCGTCGATGGCTATTTCTTGCGGAGCAGGATGGACTGGCTTTCGAAGGCCTGCCAGGTGGCCAGCAGCTGGCGGAAGCGTGCGTATTCTTCCACCTTGATGGTGCTGTGGTCGATTTTGAGGTTGCGGACGACGTTGATTTTCTTGCCGCTCTGCTCGACGGTGACGGTCAGGCTGCCGATGCCGGGGTAGTCGAGGGTCTGGTTGACCTCGCCGCCGACCAGTTTGATGCCTTTGGGCAGGGTGTAGGTGACATTGCTGCGGAGGTCGCAGGCCGAGGCCACCAGCGGTGTGGTGCGCTGCAGGGAGAGGGCTTTGGCGCTGATTTCGGGTTCGCCGGGCAGGGGGGAGAAGGCCTTGAGGTGGAAGAAGCCGTCTTCGAGGTTGTCGAGGTATTCGGTTGCATCGACAGTGTTGGTGAGGTCGTAGGTGGCCATCTCGTCCTTGGCTTCGCCGTTGATCTCGATGGGCGCTTTGCTGCGGACATCGAGGCGGTACTCGAGGGTGTCGATCATGACTCCCACCTGGTCATAGTCCTCGCCGATGACGCGGGCGGTAAAGCCCTCATGGTTGAGCGCGGCGGCCAGGAAGACGGCCTTGTCGGTGGCGGTGCCGCAGCCTGTGGCCCATACTTCAAAGGGCGTGGAGTGGACATAGCCAAGGTGCGAGGGGTGGATGTCGTTGAGGTGGATGTTGTCCACGACGTAGTTGCGGATGCTGGTGATGTTCTCTTTGGCGATGTAGCTACTCATCAGCTGTCGGATGACATCGGAGGCATCGCCGAAGGGTTTCTGGTCGAAAGCGGGCGTGTGCTCGGGAGCACCGTTGTAGAAGTGGAGCGTGGGAATGATGTCGGCGGGCATGTAAGGCTCGCGGGGAGCCTGCGGGATGTTGGTGTAGATGTGGCTGGTAGTTATGCTGCGTGTGCCGTCCTTGATGGTGGAAGTGTTGTTGGTGAGGTGGGGGAAGGTGATGTATTCTTCGCCGTAAGTGTCGTATTTCACCTGGAAGTTGGTGTTGTTGTTTACCACTACCTCGAGTTTCTCGACGGGACACTCACGCTGCAGCGGAAGTGTTTCGCGGAGAAGGTTGTAGCGGCGATGGATGGTGTAGTCGACAATGATGATGCATCCGATTTCCATGCCGGTGTGCACCATGGCCAGCTCGCGCAGATGGTTGAAGCGTCCGCAGTCGGCGCACTCGGAGGGCAGCTGGTAGATGAAAGCGTTTTGTGGCATGTCGATGCGTGTGCCGTCGAGCTGGAGGGTGTAGACCTCGTTGATGGTCAGATCTTCGAGGTCGGGGTTGTAGACCACAAAGGTCTCGCCCTTGTCGGCATAGGCTGTCAGGGCGCGGTTGCGGAGGATTTGTACCTCGTGGCGGTAATGGTAGTCGCTGGTGCCGTCGGCATTGACAGTCCACTCGTAGCGCAGCAGCTTATAGATGGCATCGGGCTGCTGGGCGTTGGCCAAGCTGAACAGGGAGACGAGGGCGGCTATAAATAATGTCTTTTTCATATCTTTATGTGCTTATTTGGTTAAAATGACAGGGGTTTCGGAGACTTTGATTTGGGCCATGGCGCTGGCTCGGAATGCAGGCCAGTCGGTGGCCTCGTAGATGCGTTTGCCGAAGACGGCTTGCTCGCCGAAGCTGAGCTTGTTGCCTTCCATCTGGAATCCGCAGCCGAAGCTGGCGGCGGGGTCGGCAATGCCGTCCACCATGGGGTAATGGAATTGTTTCGGCGCATAGGGCAGGGTGACGGTCTCACGGATGTCCACCAGGCGAGAGCAGCGGTCGCTGAAGGGCTGTGTGCGTGTTTCGGACTTGAAGTTGAAGTTCAGGTGACCCATGGCGCGACGGTAGAAGTTGCGTGCCGACAGGGGAATGAAGGAGATGACTTCTTTGTCGACGGTGGCGTAGTGGGGGATGCGGTAGGTGTAGGTGATGCTGACGGGGTGGTCCAAATAGTGATCGGGGTCGTTGTATTGGATGTCGACGATTTCGGCGTTGGGGGCGATGCTGAGCAGTTCGCGCTCAAGGTTCTGGCGCCACTGGCTCTGCGGGGCACTGAAGACTCCACGCACGGCAGCGTCGCTCTGACCCTCGGCAGTGATGGTGAGGGTACCGGTGAGGGTGCCCTGCATGTCGATGGCGCTCTCGCCGATGATGCGGATGTAGTGGTTCTGGGCCGGCGAGATGGGGGTCTCCATCAGGTCGCAGCCCTCGGCGGTGCCGATGAGGTAGCCCTGCTGCTGCTCGGCGCTGCTCCAGAGTTCGCGCACGTTGGGCACCCAGGTGGGGTCGAGCATGCAGAAGGAGCCGTCGCGCAGCTGTACGGCACAGACCGAATGGTTGAACTGGTCGGCGGGGATGCGGTCGATGCGTTCGCCGGCCATGGTCATGGCGGCGTAGGCTTTGAACCCTGCGGCACGGAGGAATCCGATAAGCGTCGAGGCTTTGTCCTTGCAGACGCCGCAGCGGTCGGTGAAGTTCATTTTCTGGTTGTGCAGCGTGAAGCCTTCGCCTTCGCCCATGGAGATGCCGGCGTAGCGGATGTTGTCGGCCACCCAGTGGGTCAGGCGGCTGATGCTGTCCATCTCATCCTTGGCGCCACGGAGCAACTCATTGACCTTCTTCTGCACCTCGGGGGTGGAGGTGAAGCTGCCGTAATCCTCGTTGACCCCGAAGAACCAACGGCTCTTGGCCTGCCAGTCGGGGCTGGTGGAGAGGAGCAGTTTGCACTGTATGTCGTTGTTGGCCAGGGCGCGGGGTTCGCGCTTCAGCGGCATGATGACTTCTTTATTGCTGAAGGTGTAGAGGGTGCGGCCCTCTTCGTCAGCAGCCTCGCGTTTGACGTTCAGCTCGCCGTTGTACACCTTGTATTGGAGGCTCTTGGTGTCGAGGATGTTGAGCATATACACCTTGCTCTTCACGGGCTGGTCGCTCCAGAAGGGCACGATGTCGTAGTAGTGACCCTTCATGGGGGGCACATAGCGGGCGTCGTCCTCGGGCAGGGCGGCAAATGTGCCGTTGAGCGAGGGGTGCTCGTCCTGCAGCAGGGCGTAGGTGTAGCCTTTCTTGTAGGTCCATACCTCCAGTTTGTCGCCAAGGTTCAGACGTCCCACCTGCACCATCTTTTGGCTTGCGCCCCAGTATATCATGCGGGCGGGAGCCACGTAGTCGTACACGGGGATGTTGCCCTCGCGGTCTGGCCACAGCAGTGTGTCCGTTTTGCCGGTGGCATAACGATGCACCAACACGCGCTCAATGTCGCAATAGGCCGACAGGGGGTCGTAGTCAATCTTGTAGGTGCTGTAGGCTGCGCATCCTTCGAAGGAGTTCATCTCGATGCACTTGTGTGTCAGCACATGGCTGAGCCCCGACTCTTCCATGTAGACTCCGGTCGAGTCGAAGAGGGTGATGGTGTTGCTGCCCGCGTATTTGCCTGGCAGGGCTTTCTGCTGCGCGACGGCAAAGGTGGCTGTAGCCGCTATCAGCGTGAGTAATACGAATGCTTTTTTCATCTTTTTCTTCTCTATTTTGAACTGCAAAGGTACGAATATTTTTTTATATAGAGAAACAAAATAAACAAAAAGTCCCGAAACTTATTTCGGGACTTCCTTTGTTGTCCTACCTGGATTCGAACCAAGACAAGCTGATCCAGAGTCAGATGTGCTACCGTTACACCATAGGACAATCGGTATTGTTTCTCTGTTAAAAACGGGTGCAAAAGTACAACCTTTTTTGAAACTGACCAAATTTTTTTTTGGCCGTATGCCTTTTACACTGCCTAAAATGCAAGATTACAAATGTTTGCCTATCCTTATTTTTTTATTTTTTAGCTGGAATCTTGCGGTACAACACGGGTGCATGGACAGGGTCTTCTACTGTTTTTTGGCCTGTTCTCTTTCTTCCTCGGTCAGGGTGAAAGTTACCGGCAGGTTGAATTGGACGCGCACGGTTTCGCCACGTTGTTTGGCGGGAATCCAGCGCGGCATCGTCTTCACCGCGCGGACAGCCTCCGCGCCGCAGCCACCGCCGATGTCGCGCAGAAGCTTTGCGTTGGTGATGCTGCCGTCCTTCTCTATAATGAAGGTGACGTACACCTTGCCCTCGATGCCGTTCTCTTTGGCTTGTTCGGGATATTTGATGTTTTCCTCCAACCATTTGTATAGGGCCTCCTGTCCGCCGGGAAACTGTGGGTCTTCGTCCACAATCACGAATACGTCGGACTGGTCGTCCTCGGGCATTTCTTCAACAACATAGCCCACGACGCCCAGCGCCATGAATGGTATCGACACCGTGACAATCGACGCCACCGGCCCCTTGCCGGGAATGCCGGCGGGCTTCCAGCGCGGCATGGTGTTTATCACCCGTCGGGCCTCGTTGTTGCAGCCCTCGAGGCCCTTGATGATGCGGTAGCCCGACACATGGCCGTCGCTTTCGATGCGCAGTGCCGCCACCACCTCGCCCACAATGCCGTCCTCCTCAAACTGCGAAGGTATCTGCACGTGCCGGTCGAGCCAACGCTCCAACGCTTTCTGCCCGCCGGGAAACTCCGCCTTGACGGGAGGCTCCGTGTAGTAGCCGTCGTAGAAATCGTCCTTCTGGCTGTCCTTGGGCGCCGCGAACTCCTCCGGGTAATTCGGGTCGCCCAAGGACACTATGCCTTCAAGTTCCGGCAGGAGAGAGTCGGGAAAAGGAGGAGGCGGCGTGAGGGTGTCCTCCGGCCCCACCTCCTCGAACACTTCGCCATCCGACAGGCTGTCGGCCTCCACCAGGGGGCCGCCCTGGCCGTTGCCGCAGGCTGCCAGCGAGAGGCTCAGGCCTGCGACGGTGGCGGCTTTGCCCAGCTTGAGGCGGCTGGCCAGGGCGCGCTCCAGATATTGCACCTCGGCCTCGCAGCGCGGGCAGGTGCCCCGGCAGGGCCCCTCGTAGGTGCACTCCCGCTGCTCCAGCGGAATGTCGTTCTCCTCGGCGATGCGCTGGCGCACGGCCTTCAGCTGCTTGCAGATGCTCTTTCCGTGAATAGAAGTTTTCATAGCTTTTGTTAATCAAGTTTGAATATAACCGGAAGGTTGAACGGTATGCGCACGGGTTTGCCGCGCTGCGTGCCGGGTTTCCATCGTGGCATGGAGTTCACCACACGGATGGCCTCCTGTCCACAGCCTCCACCGATATCATGCAGGATTTTTGCGTTGGTGATGCTGCCGTCCTTCTCCACTGTGAAGGTGACATACACCTTGCCCTCGATTCTATTCTTCCTGGCGGCTTCGGGATAGCGGATGTTCTCCTTCAGGAATGCACACAGGGCTCCCATCCCTCCGGGGAACTCTGGCTCGTATTCTACTACTCGAAAGTCGGCTGCTACCTCGCCTTCTTCATATTGATAATCGTCGACGATGGCGGCCGTGTCCTCTTCATAGGGAGGGGGAGGGGGTGGGGGTGTTCCGCCCATGATGCCTACTATGGCCTCTTCGTCAAATTCCTGTATTCCCTCGCTGAGAGGAGCGTCCGGCAACAGGGTATCCGCCTTGGTCTGGGCGGTGTCGCCGACGGTCAGCACGGTGCCCTGTGGATCGGACCCGCCGTTGCCGCAGGCGGCCAGGGAGAGGGAGAGGCCTGCCACCGTGGCGGCTTTGCCCAGCTTGAGTCGGTGGGCGAGGGCTCGCTCCAGATATTTCACCTCGGCCTCGCACCTCGGGCAGGTGCCCCGGCAGGGCCCCTCGTAGGTGCACTCCCGCTGCTCCAGCGGAATGTCGTTTTCTTCGGCGATGCGCTGGCGCACGGCCTTCAGTTGCTTGCAGATGCTCTTTCCTCGTGTCGGTTTCATAGTGGCGGTTTAAAAAAAAAACTTATACTACTATTATAACAGGAAAATCGGCAAAATACTACCGAGGGGTGCTGATTTTATGATTTTTTAACACTCAGAACTTGACGATGTCGATCAACCGGACCCCGTCGAGCCACACGGCGATGCAGCCCACGGCGCCCAGGTCGCCGGCGGCATCCCAGTTCTCGATGGGCTGGAGGGTGCGGGCGTCGACAATCTCGAAGTATTCGGGCTCGAACTTCAGCCCGTCGGGGCAGAGCGTGGGGTTCACCTCGTGGAACGACGCCAGGGTGTCCACCACCCACTCCTTCACATCGTCCACATCCTCGTACTCGGCCATCTCGGCGGCCTGCTCGAGGGTGGCGTTGATGGTGGGGGCAATGGCGCGGGCGGCAGGGGAGAGGCGCATGTTGCGGCTGCTGAGGGCCAGGCCGTCGTCGGCACGCACAATGGGGCAGGGCACCAGCTCGATGGGGTACTTGATCTGCTCCAGCAGGGCGCGGATGACGGCCACCTGCTGGTAGTCCTTCTCGCCGAAGTAGGCACGTTTGGGTTGCGCCAGGTCGAACAGGCGGCGTACCACCACGCCCACACCGCTGAAGTGGCCCGGACGGCGCGGTCCTTCCATCACCTCCTCCACGGGACCGAAATGATAGACAATCTCCGTGGGCTCTCCGTCGGGGTACATCTCCTCGACGGTAGGCGTGAAGGCTATGAGTGAAGAGTGGAGAGTGGAGAGTGGAGAGTGTGCTTGCGCAAGCTCGTTCTCCACTCTCCGCTCCAAACTCTCCATTAACTCCAGGTCGGCCTCGATGGTGCGGGGATACTTCTCCAGGTCCTCCTTGTTGTTGAACTGGATGGGGTTGACGAAGAGGGAGACCACGACGAAGTCGTTCTCCTTCAGGGCGCGCTCGATGAGCGAGAGGTGACCCTCGTGGAGGGCTCCCATGGTGGGCACAAGGCCTATCTCGAGATTCTTGGCCTTGGCCTCGGCCACAGCCTGCTGCAGCTCGGCAGCTTTGGTGATTTGTTTCATAATTATTTTTTGTTTTATGCCGGCGGGACGCCGGCGCTCCATTATTTTTGCTATGGCCGGCGGGATGCCGGCGCTCCATTTAATCTTTAATTTCTTCGTAGGGGGTGAAGCCCTCGTCGTCGGTGTCGTCGTCGTGCGGTGGCTGCTGTTGCTGCTCAAGGGGCTTGCGGTTGATGTACTTGTTGGGCAGCTCGAGCAGGTAGTTGACGCCCATCAGCACCAGGCTGAAGAGCAGGGCCGAGCCGAAACTGTCCACGTGGAACCCGCTCACCATGGCCGACGCCATGAGGATAATGACGGCATTGATGACGAAGAGGAACAGCCCCAGCGTCACGGCCGTCACCGGCAGGGTGATGACGATGAGCACAGGGCGTATGATGTTGTTCAGCAGCGAGATGACGATGGCCGTCCAGAACACCGCCCAGAACGACTCCACCTCGATGCCCGGCAGCAGCCACGCGCCCACCATCACGGCGATGGAGAGTAGCATCAGGCGCGTCAGGCACCCACTACGGCTGGAATAAAACTCCATTTTCATTTTTCAATTTTCAATTTCAAAAGGTCCCTTTCCTTGACGCACGAGCTCGATGCCGTCGCTGCAGTCGATGACCGTCGAGGGGTCGGCGTCGGCAATGCCGCCGTCCACCACCACGTCCACACGCGATTCGAAGCGTTCGTGGATGAGCTCGGGGTCGCAGTAGTTCTCCGGCTCGTCCTCCTCGCCCAGCGGGCGCACGGAGGTGCAGATGAGCGGGCAGCCCACCTCCTCGATGACGGCGCGTGCAATGTCGTTCTCCGGCACCCGGATGCCGATGGTCTTGTTGGCATTCTGGTAGTTGCGCGGCACGCTGCCGGCGGCCTCCATGATGAAGGTGTAGGGGCCCGGCAGGCACCCCTTGAGCAGCGCGAAGGTGTCGCGGTCCATGGGCCGCACATACTCCGACGCCTGGCTCAGGCTCGAGCAGAGCATCGAGTATTTGGCCTGCTTCAGTTTGAACCCTTTCAGCTGGGCGATGGCCTCGGCGGCCTTCTTGTGCTCCATGCTGCAGGCGAAACAATAGAGTGTATCGGTGGGCAGAATGGCCACGCCGCCATTGCGCAACATGTCGGCTATCCTCCTCACTTCCCGCACGTTGGGGTTCCCGTTGTAGAGTTTTACAATCATAGGTTCTCTTTCTTTTCGAGGGTGCAAAAATACAACAAATAATTGATATGGCAAAAAAACATTTCACGGGTCAAAACCCCACCTGATACGTACCGGATACGGCCGTTCTTATATTGTTCTTATATTGTTTACATATTGTTCTTATATTGTTCCTATATTGTGGATATAAGAACAATATGCGAACAATATGTAAACAATATAAGAACAATATGAGATATGCCGTATCAGGTACCTCTCGGGTAGGGTTTTGACCCCGGTTGGATATGGCGCCGAGGGGAGGAGGGGGGCGCCGGGGGGAGAAGTTTTTCGCATGGTGTACAATATTTTTTTTCTTGCGGCGTTATTAAGATTTTAAAACGGTACAATGGATTTTATGAAACATAGAAGTTTGAGGATTCTGCTGCTGGCGGTGGCGATGTTGACGGTGCAGGGGGTGGCCGGCGCGCAGGATGTGAAGTTCAAGAAATATTTCACCGGCGGCACCTTGCGTCTGGACTGTTCGCGCGAGGGCAACGCCCATGGCGACACCGTGTGGGTGAGCCGCTGGCTGGACCGCTCGGCGGAGTGGCACGGCAGCCGCAAACGCCTGGTGGACCCCTTCGACAACGGCGACTACCGTGTGGAGATGCGCGACGCCAAGAGCGGACGGGTCATCTACTCCAAGGGCTACAGCAACCTCTTCCGCGAGTACAAGGGTACCGCCAAGGGCCAAACGGTGAAGGCCCGCTTCGAGGAGACGCTGCTGCTGCCCATGCCCAAGCGCAAGGTGCAGATTGCCCTGCAGCGCAGGGACGACAATATGAAGCTGGTGGACCAGACGGTGGTGGATTTTGACCCCGACGAGCGCGAGCTCGACTTCAACTACCACATCGGTCTGCGCACCGACCTGGAACTGCACGGCGCCCCCGAGGACAAGGTGGACGTGGTCATCGTGGCCCAGGGCTACGAGGGCATGACCGACCCGCAGCTGCGCGTGGACTACTACCGCATGAAGGAAATCCTCTTCGGGCAGGAGCCTTTCAAGAGCCACCGCAAGGACTTCAACGTCTATGGCGTCAAATCCGATGTGGATGCCGAATTCGGCACCTTCGGCATCGACCGCTATCTGATGACCTTCAGCCTGTGGAAGCTGCACGATGCGCTGGGCACCACGCCCTGCGACTACATCATCATCATGGTCAACGACGAGCGCTACGGCGGAGGCGCCATCTACAACTTCTACGCCGTCACCAGCATGCACCGCCTGGCGGAATATGTGCTGCCCCACGAGTTCGGCCACGCCTTTGGCGGTCTGGCGGACGAATATGTCGACGAGGACCTGGCCTACGGCAACCTCCACATCAATGATTATGAACCCCTTGAACCCAATATCACCAACCTCAAGGCCTTCGACGGCAAGTGGAAGTCCATGCTGCCCCAGGGCACCAAGGTGCCCACGCCGGAGAATGTCGACGTGCCGCGCAGCGAGTGCGGCCCGCTGGGTGTCTACGAGGGGGCTGGCTATGCCCACGAGGGCGTCTACCGGCCCGCGATGCACTGCATGATGCGCGACTATGCGCCGTTCTGCCCGGTGTGTGTGAAACGGCTGGAGGAGGTGTTCGCGTTGTACCTGAAGTAGTTGTGCGTGAGTGAGAAGGAGGGGTTTCGAGAGGAAGTGAAAGGACAAATGTATATGTTGAAAAAGGTTTTGTATATACTGCTGACGTGCATGTTGCCGCTGTTTCCCATGTCGTGCGAACGCGAAGGATTCGCAACGGACGACGGAGGGGTGCAGTTGAGCTTCTCGGCGGACACGGTGGCGTTCGACACGGTGTTCACCACCGTGGGCACCACGACCCGTATCGTGACGGTGTACAACACGACGTCGGAGAATCTGCGGCTGAGCGCGGTGACCCTCGAGGGCGGACGCGCGAGCCGGTTCCGCCTGAATGTGGACGGCGACACGTCGCTTGTGGCCCGCCATGTGGAGATAGAGGCTGGCGACAGCATCTTCATCTTCGTCCAGGCCAATGTCAACCCCAACGACGACACGCAGCCATTCCTGGTGGAGGACGCCATCAGCTTCAGCAATGGACAGCGCCTGCCGCTGACGGCCTGGGGGCGCAACGCTGTCTATCACCGTCTTGCGGCGACCGACACGACGTGGTTTGTGCCTGTCGACTGTGAGCATTGGGACCACTCGCGGCCCCATATCTTCATCGACCCCGCGGCGGTGCTCGACGGAAACACGCTGACCCTCGGCGCCGGCGACGAGCTCTATTTCTGCACCGGAGCGATGCTCATCGTTGATTCCAACGCCCATCTGCGTGCCCTGGGCACAGCCGAACAGCCGGTGGTTTTTTCGTCGTTGCGCAGTGACGGGTGGTACTCGTTCCTGCCGGGCCAATGGCAGACGTTGTGGTTCTACAACTATAGTGTGGGCAATGTGATAGACCATGCTGTGGTGGAGAATGCCGTTGGCGGCTTGCGGTGCTACCCAGGCTCGCAGCTTTCGGTGAGCAACACGGTCATCCGCAACATGAGCGACTGCGCCATCATTGGCCAGGCGGCCACCATTACGGGGCGCAACCTGCTGGTATACGACTGTCTGGCAGGCCTGACGGTGCTGCGCGGCGGCAGCTACGACTTCCGCCAGTGCACCTTTGCCAACTACTGGAGCTATACGGCTCGCAAGATAGAGACTATCGTCCTGTCCAACAATGAGATTATGGATGGCGAGGCCGTGGGTGGCGACCTGCTGAAGGCCGACTTCCGCGACTGCATCATTTGGGGCACCTACAGCAAGGAGCTGCTGGTCAGCGAGCTGGAGGGCTACACGATGAACTACAACCTTGGTCTTCATAGCATTGTGAAGGGTGGCGAATGGAACGACGACCCGCTCTTTGCCGACCCTTACGAGGACGACTACACCCTCCAGGAGGACAGCCCTGCCGAAGGAATAGGATACCAGTTTCCGGAGGATATTGGGGGGTGAAAGACTGAGAGTTGGGTGAAGAAAACAGAATAAAAAAAACGAAACGAATATGTACGAATACTTTCAGGGCCGTCTGGCCTCGTTGGAGCCTACACAGGCTGTGGTGGATTGCGGAGGAGTGGGATATTTGCTTGAAATCACGCTGAATACGTATGAGGCGTTGCGCCGGGTGGAGGGCGAACAGGTGAAGCTGTATGCCCACCATGTGGTGCGAGAGGACGCGCAGCAGTTGTTTGGATTCTACGAGATGGCTGAGCGCGAGATGTTCCGTATACTGGTGGGCGTGAACGGTGTGGGCAACCAGACGGCGAGGGTGATGCTGTCGTCGCTGACGGTGGATGAGTTGCGGGAAGCCATACAGACGCAGGATGTGAAGAAGGTGCAGCGTGTGAAAGGCATCGGGGCGAAGACGGCACAAAGGATTGTGCTGGAACTGGCCGACAAGGTGGGCGGCGTGGTGAGCGGCGAGCGGAGTGTGGTGAGCGGTGAACGGACACGGACACTCGAGGAGGCACTGACGGCGTTGACGATGCTGGGCTTTGCCAAGCCTGCCGTGGAGAAACTGTTGTCGTCGGGCGACTGGAAGAATGCCGATGGCAGTCCGATGACGGTGGAAGAGATTATCAAGGAAGGCCTGCGGAGACTGTAGGGGCTGGGGTCAGTGTTTAGTGTTCAGTGTTCAGTGTTTAGTGAGTAGTGGGGAGTTGGTGGGGGGATTTTAATAATTTTTATATTTTTATTATTTAGGCAATACAATATTTGCCGAGGAATTGCGTTTTGGTAGGGTTAAAGAGAAAAAGGACTTTTGAAAGCAATAACTCGATATATACTACTATTGGCTGTGGCTTTGTGTGTGCACGCGGGCGTGTGGGCGCAAAGTGACTCTGTGAACTACACTCCGATGGGTAGCGGCTATACACCTAAAGGTGTGAGAGACACGGTGGTGTACGACGCCGAGCATGGCGACTATGTGAAGGTGAAGATGGTAGGGAACATGGAGATAGGCCGTGAGTATATGAGTTTCGAGGACTACGAGGACTGGAAGATGGAGCAGCTGATGCGCCAGTACTGGGAAGAGAAGCGAGGGGGCACGGTGCTGGACAACAGCGAGGGCGGATTGCTGAGCAAGATTCCCGGTTTCAACCAGATCAGCCAGAAGTTGGAGGCGTTGATGGGCAGACCGGAAATCAAGATTACGCCCAGTGGCAGTGCGGAACTGACCTTCCAGATTGTGAACAACTACCGCAACGACCCCCAGAGGGATGCGAGCGAGAGGAGTGTGACCACTTTCGACTTCGACGAGAACCTGCAAATCAATCTTAATGCCAAAATCGGCGACCTCATCAGTTTCGACATCAACCATAATACCAATGCCACCTTTGACTTCGAGAACCAGTTGAAGTTGAAGTACGAAGGCAAGGAAGACGATATCCTGCAACTGTTCGAGGCGGCGGATATCTCATTCCCGTTGACGACGACATTGATACAAGGCAGCCAGCAGCTTTTTGGATTCCACACGAAATTGAAGTTCGGCAAGTTGACGGTGGACGCCGTTATCAGCGAGAAGGAGACCAGCACGGAGAATCTGCAGGTGAAGGGTGGCGCAAGCAGCCATGAGTTCGAAATCAGGGCTGATGAGTATGAGGACAATCGTCACTACTTCATTGCGCAATACTTCTACGACAACTATAACCGAGCGATGAGCACGTTGCCGGTGGCCAACTCCAATGTGAGGATATTGAGGATTGAGGTGTGGAGAACGAATGTGGGTGCCGCGGTGACGCAGAACCGAAACATCCTGGCACTGACCGACCTGGGCGAGGGAAATCCGTGGAGCAGCAGGGTGCACGGCAACGGCAATGTGAAGCCGAGCAATACGGCCAATGACCTGCTGACGTTGGTGAATCCCGGCAGTGTGCGAAGTATCAATTCGGTGACGGGTTTCATGCAAGGCATCGGTTTTACGGCAGGAAGTGAATATGAGAAGGTGGAGAGTGCGCGACTGCTGAACCAGAACGAGTATACATTCAACCGGGAGTTGGGCTTCATCACGCTGAACCAGCCGTTGAGCAATGACCAGGTGTTGGCGGTGGCTTACCAGTATCAGGTGGTGGGCGACACGACTGTGTATCAGGTGGGAGAGTTGACGACGGATGGTGTGAACGACCCGAATACCCTCATAGTAAAGTTGCTGAAGAGTACTTCGGTGGATACTCATAGTCCGCTGTGGAAGCTGATGATGAAGAATGTCTATTTTCTGAAGAGCAGTCAGCTGAGTCAGGACGGATTCAGGTTGAATGTGCTGTATGAGAGTGAGAATGGTGGCGTGGGTGTAGGCTTCTTCACCGAGGGACCCAAAGAGGGTGTGCCTTTGATAGAGCTTTTTGGTTTGGACCGCATGGATGCCAGTCAGAGCTACTACTATGCCGACGGAGTGTTCGACTGGATGGATTCGGCCGCTTTCAAGGGAGGTCTGATTCAGGCTTCGACGGGTCGAGTGTTCTTCCCGTATGTGGAGCCCTTCGGCAAGGACTTGCGAGAATTGTTGGGAGACGAGGAGATGGCGAGGAAATACTGCTTCGACTCGCTCTACACCATGACCAAGGCATTGGCTCAACAGTATGCCGAAAGGAACAGGTTCTACCTGGAGGGTTACTATACAAGCAGTGTGAGCGGCGAGATATCACTGGGCTACAGTGTGACGCAAGGGAGTGTCACGGTGACGGCCGGCGGTATGCCGCTGATAGAGAATGTGGACTACACGGTGGATTACACGATGGGAACGGTGAGGATTATCAACGAGAGCATTCTGTCCTCGGGAACACCCATCAGCGTCAGTTCGGAGAACAATTCGTTCAGCATGACCACCAAGCGTATGTTGGGCTTGCACCTGAACTACGAGGTGGAGAAAGACTTCAATATTGGCGCCACGGTGATGAACCTGCATGAAAAGCCCTTGACGCAGAAGAACAATTTTGGCGATGAGCCGACGAGCAATACTATTTGGGGACTGGATGTGAACTGGAGAGGCGAGGTGCCGCTGGTGACAAAGCTGGTGGATCTCCTGCCTGGCATCGAGACCAAGGCCCCGTCGAACCTGAGTTTGACGGCGGAGTTTGCCCATTTTATTCCAGGTATGAGCAGTACTGGCAGTAAAGAGGGTAGTGTGAGTTATGTGGATGATTTCGAAGGCGCCGAGAGCAGTATCAACCTGACCACGGTGAACTCGTGGTTCCTTGCCAGCACACCTCAGGACTGGCGGCTGAGCACGTCGATGTTCCCCGAGACGGCTCCGGGCAGCGGCTTGGACTATGGCAAGAACAGGGCCAAGCTGGCATGGTATCGTATCAGCAATGACTTCTACCAGACGGGTACGCGGCCAAGCAACATCACACGAGACGACCTCTCCAAGCCCTATTCGAGAAGGATTTACGAGCAGGAGGTGTTCCCGAACAAGGACCGTGTGGCGGGTCAGCCGACATATGTCTACGAGTTGAACTTGGCCTATTACCCCTCAGAGAAAGGACCGTACAACTACGATGTGGCCCCCTCTGCCTTCAGCGCGGGTATTACCGACAGCGGAACGTTGGTGAATCCGGCGAGTCGTTGGGGCGGTATTATGAGAAAGCTCGACTACACGGATTTTGAGACGCAGAACATCGAGACCATTGAGTTCTGGTTGATGGATCCTTTTATAGAGAATCCCAACCATAGTGGTGGTAAGATGTATATCAACCTTGGCGATATCAGTGAGGATATTCTGAGAGATGGACGAAAGAGTTTCGAGAATGGGTTGCCGACGAGTGCGACGGTGGTCAATGTCGATACCACTATCTGGGGCCGAGTGCCGACGACACAACCTATTGTGAACGCTTTTGACAATGATGCCGAAAGCCGCATGTATCAAGATGTGGGATACGACGGATTGGGTTCGACTCACGGTTTGGATGACGAGCGGAGTTTCTTCCAGTGGTATCTCGACGATGTGGCACAGCGATTCGGCACGGGGTCGGTTGCATACCAGAAGGCCGCTGAGGACCCCTCGAACGACGACTTCATGTACTTCCGCAGTTCGTATTACGACAACAATGACGTAAAAGTCAACGACCGATACAAACTCTATAACAATCCGGAAGGTAACTCGCCAGTGGACGAGGACAGCGATGAGGAATACATGACCAGTGCCAGCGCATATCCCAACGTGGAGGATATCAACAAGGACAATACGCTGAGCGAGGCAGAGAACTATTACCAGTATGAGATTGATTTGCGCCCCGACCGGATGGTTATCGGAGAGAACCATATTGTGGACATTCAGGAGGCTCGCAATGTACAGTTGGAAAATGGAGAGTCGACCACGTGCAAATGGTATCAGTTCCGCATTCCTATCCGAGAGCCGGATGCCAAGATCGGCAATATCAACGGTTATCAGTCCATCCGTTTCATGAGGGTGTTCCTGAACCAGTTTGAGGAGCCTGTGATATTGCGTTTTGCCACGATGGATCTTGTCTATTCCACGTGGCGCAAATACAGTGAAGATCTGTTGCAGCCTGGCGACTACACTACGGGTACAAGCGAAAATACGAGTTTCAATATCGCTACGGTGAATATCGAGGAAAACGGCAGCCGCGACCCGGTGCCGTATGTGCTGCCTCCAGGGATTGAAAGAGAGGAGTGGTATTCGAACGGCAACAGCTATACGCAACTGAATGAACAGTCTATATCCCTTGATGTAGACGGGTTGGCCAGCGGCGATGCCAGAGCAATTTATCGTTCGACAAGCTATGACTTGCGACACTATGGGCACATGAAAATGTTTGTCCACGCAGAGCAGAAATATGCCACCGACCAGTTGAACGACGATGACTTGGTGTTGTTCGTTCGTTTGGGTACGGATTATACCAGTAACTATTACGAATATGAGTTGCCTTTGAAGTTTACGCCGTGGTATACGCCAAGCGATGATCCATACGCCATTTGGCCACGAGAAAACAATGTGGACATAGACTTGCAGATGTTGACGGAAATCAAGACCAACCGTAACCGTAAAATACGCAATGGTGAGAGCGGCTATTCGCCTACGTTGTTGTACAGCGAGATGGTGGATGGAAGGAAATACACTGTGCTGGGAACACCTAACTTGGGCAAGGTGAAGGTTATCATGGTTGGTGTCCGCAACCCGAAAAAGGAGTCACTTACGGACGGAAACAACATGTTGCCCAAATCGGCGACTGTATGGATAAACGAGTTGCGGTTGACCGACTACATGAACAAAGGTGGCTGGGCAGTGATGGCACTGGCCAGAACTAATTTGGCCGATGTTGGTAACTTGTCAGTCTATGGGTCTTATACCACCGCTAACTTCGGCAATTTGGAAGATCCGCTCATCAAGGAAGAATTGATGAATACCTTCACATTCCAGACTACTTTTGACATGGAACTTAGCAGGTTCCTTCCGGAGGAATGGGGGTTGCATATACCGTTGTACCTCGACTATAGCCGGGAGATCGGAAGTCCGGAGTATAACCCATATAACCCGGATGTACTGCTGTATGATGATCTGGACACCTATAGCAATACGGCCGAGCGGGACAGCGTCAAACAAATGACGCAACGAAGGAAGTCTGCTACCAACTTGACCCTGGCCAATGTGCGTAAGGACAGGGTGGGGAAGGATAACCTGAAACAGCACATTTACGATATTGAAAACTTCTCGTTCTCGTATGCCTACAGTCGCGAGAGGATGAGTGACGAAGATATTGAAAGCTACAGTAAGGACCAGCATAGAGGAGGTTTCACCTATAATTACAGTTTGCAACCAGAGCCGGTGAAACCCTTCGACAAGGTGAAATTATTCAAAGGCAAAGCGTGGAAGATACTCAAGGAGTTCAATTTCTATTATTTGCCAAAGAGCTTGAGCTTTTCGACAGAAATATACCGTGACTATGAGGAAACACTGCTGAGGAATAAGAGTGCGGCATTGGTTATCATTAAGCCGACGTATTTCAAGCAGTTTACGTGGCAGCGTACCTATGGTTTGCAGTATGATTTGATGAGGACGTTCCATATTCAGTATTCGGCCAATGCCAATGCACGCATAGAGGAGCCCGTCGGGAGAATAGATGAGTCGGCGACGGATTCTATTTGGCGCTCCATTTCAAGAGGCGGAACAATGCAGAATTTCCAGCAGTCGATCACCGCTACCTACGAATTACCGATCAACAAGTTGCCATATCTGGACTTTCTGCGGGTGCCATTAAGCTACCGGACCAACTATGTCTATCAAGGTACCACACAGGCTTTGCAATCGATGGGCGCTACTTTGCAGGGAACATCGGCATTGCAGGCTTCGGTGAATGCCAATTTGCCTAATTTCTACAACAAATTCAAGCTGCTCAAAGCCGCCAACGCCCCTAAGAGCAACAAAAAGCAACCTGCAAGAAATAACCGTACAAAGACCAAACTCAGTGTGCAGGATTCTATAGCCATGGCCGACAGTCTGCGGAGTGTCAGGTTCAAGGAAATGATGAAGGAAGTCGGTTATTTTGGATTGCGTTTAGTGACGGCGGTGAAAGATGTCGGATTGCAATACAATGTAACCTATGGCTCTCGCTTGCCGGGCTATATGGGCGAACCTCGTTTTGTGGGGCTTGACCCACAAACCTATTGGAGCCCTGGGCCAGGATATATCCTTGGATATGATTATGATGTAGCAGAGGATTTGTTGAGGAATGACCTGCTCTCTCATGATACACTTTTCAATTCTCCTCAAGAAATGACCACTAATCGTACGCTCTCGCTGCAGGCCAATGTGGAACCGATTCGGGACTTTAAGATTTCTATCAGCGCTACGCAGAACTATAGCGATCGTGAAGAATACTATTACAAATACCTTACAGACCGAGGCTTTGTCGACGGTCCGTTGTCGTATCGTATGACGGGTAGCTATACTACTACTACGTGGAGTTTCCTGACGGCTTTTTCTGATGCCGACGAACTCTTTGCCCAGTTCTTGGATAACCGTTCTGTGGTGGCGGAACGTCTGGCAGCGGCAAATGCCGACCCATACAGCGATCAGATGGTGCTTGACACAATGAATGGTAACTATTACCCCGCGGGCTATAGCGCCAATTCACAGACCGTCTTGCTTACTTCGTTTCTGGCTACTTATCTCGGCAAGGATGCCAGGAGCTATGGATTCTCACCATTCCAATCGTTCCCTTTGCCCAACTGGAATATTAATTACAATGGATTGAACAAGATTCAATTCCTTAAAAGGTGGTTTACGAATATCACCATTTCGCATCGCTATACCTCTACTTACAGTGTTGGAAACTTCTACACCGACGCCACACTCTCGGGGATGGAAGATTATGATTACGGATCGGAAAGTGTGCTCAACAATACGGGCGACTATGTGCCCCCGGTCAGTATGGAAGGGGTTCAGATTACTGAGCAATTCAACCCCCTCGTTCGCATTTCGGTCAATATGGTCAATAGTTTCCAGTTCAATTTTTCCCTTCAGAAAAATCGTACACTTATGCTCTCTTTCTCCAACAACCAGCTCACAGAGACCACACGCAATGGCTTTACCCTTGGCGCGGGATATCGTTTCAAGGATATCGCTTTTGATGTGAAGTTTGCAGACAAGGTTCATAAGTTGAAGAGCGACCTTGTCGTGCAGCTCAACCTTACTTATAATTCCAACAAGACGAATATCCGCAAGATTAATCAGAACCTCTCCCAGATATCGTCAGGAAGTTCCGTGTGGATGGCAGAACTCAGCGCAGAATATGCATTGACTACCACGCTTACCCTCAAGGCGTTCTTCCAGACCAATATCAATACACCCTACATTTCTAACTCTTATCCCAATTCAACAACCAAAGGCGGTTTGACAGTCAGATTCTCGTTTTAAATGAAAAAAGACAGATTCAATAATTTCGACGATGAAGTGCGCGACTTGGTACTTGACTTTGAGAATACTGTTCTCAAGGGCAAGACACAGTTTTTCGATATCGACGAGATGGAGATTATCATAGACTACTATTTTGAGGTCAACGACCAGAAGCCCCTCGAACGAGCCGTTGAGTATGCCGAGGAACTATACCCCAATAATACCTCTGTCCGTCTCCGTCGCGCCCATCTCATGATCTCTCACGAACAATATGCCCAGGCTCTTCAGGTGCTTAACAAAATGCGCCAGGCGGAGCCGGATAATACCGACGTGGCTTACTCCCTCGGTGTTGCCAATGGCGCTGTCGGCGAGTCGGAGAAGGCCATCGCCTACTTCAAGGAAGCTGCTCGCGACGGATGGATGCTTGGTCGCGTATATTCCAATATGGCTGAGGAATACTATAAACTGAAAGACTATGATGCAGCTCTCAATTTTTACCGCAAGGCTATGGAAAGCGACTCCTGCGATGACGTGACGATATATAACTATTATGATGTCTGCTTTGAGGCAGGCCGTATCGAGCAGGCTGTCGAATATCTCAATACCTATGTGAAAGACAACCCATATTGCAAAGAAGCATGGTATTGTCTTGGGTGCGCCTATCGAGACTTGACTCTCTATGAAAAGGCTGTCGATGCCTTCGAGTTCGCCATTGCTATCGACAAGACTTACGTCGATGCATATATTGCCCTCTCCCAAACACAGGACTACATGGGACGCACCAGTGAGGCTGTGACTACCATGATTCGAGTGCTTGACTTCTACGATGACCATGCCAAAGTCTATCGTACCATCGGCAACCTCTATGCCCGTGAGGCCAACTATGATACCGCTATGGCTTACTTCAAGAAGGCTACAGATGAAAACCCACGCGATGCTGAGGCCTTTGCATCGTTGGCACTTTGCTATCTGGAAATGGGTGACAAGACGAATGCTTTGGCAAAGGTAAACCGAGCCGTGCTACTCGACGAGGCAGAACCATCGGCCGATATGCCTAACGGCAACCCGGAGGTTCTCTGTGCTGCTGGCATGGTCTACGATGCTGTTGATGATTTTTATCAGGCTTCCGAGTATTTCGAGCGGCTCATCGCCACAGGCCTATGTTCCGAGCCCCAATGCCAGCTCTATACCCAGTTCCTTTTCAAACATAAGGTATACGATATACTGGTCATGTTCGCCGAAGAGTCTCTTGAGGTTTATCCTCATAGCTCTTTTTACAGTACCTACTTGGCAGCGGCCTATTTCTACACCAATCGTTATAACCGCGTTCGCCACATGCTCCCGGATGTGTCGCCGGCCATGTTGGCAGAGCTCTGCCCAGAGTTAATGGTCCATCCCTTGCTTGGGCCGCTCATTCCCACCGACCCTTATGCAAATCAACCCGAAAACAAAAAACAGTGACTATGAATCGTAAACGAGTTTTTCTTGTGGCAACGTTGCTTGCCCTTATGGCCTTCCAGCCTCTCATGGCACAGGAAAGTGCCGGTATTGCCGAGGCAGTGCGCGGCGACAGTACCTCATCCGGTTGGGTGACATGGGTATTGCATAAGTATGACAAACACATGAATTATTGGACCGTCGGAGGGTTAATGGCAGTCGAGAGTTCCTTTGTGCCATTTCCTTCCGAGGTGGTTATTCCGCCGGCTGTCTATGTGGCTCTTGACGAAAAAAGCCAAAGCGGCATGAATTGGTGGCTCGTGGTTGTCTTCGGCACTCTCGGTGCACTTGTCGGAGCATTTATCAATTATTTCTTGTCGCGCTGGCTGGGTCGCCCCATTATCTATGCTTTTGTCGACAGCAAGTTGGGTCACATCCTTCAGTTGTCTGGGGAAAAGATGGAGCGTGCCGAGAAGTATTTCAATGACCATGGTGTGTTTTCCACCCTTGTGGGCCGCCTTATACCTGTTGTCCGTCAGCTTGTCTCCATCCCGGCAGGCCTTAGCAAGATGAACATCGGCACCTTCGCCCTCTACACCACCCTTGGCGCGTTTATCTGGAACTGCGTGTTGGCACTCCTTGGCTATTTGGCTCATCTCGCCGGCGATATTTCCGTCGTCGAAAAGTATAGCTCCGAGATTAGCTATGTCATCATCGGAGTGGTCCTCCTTGTGGCTATCTTCTTCCTTGTCCGCTATTTTGTGAAAAAAAAAAAGAAAAAAGCTTAATGCATAATTCATGACCCCAATGGATATTCGTTCACAGTTTCCTATACTTGATACCCAGGTGCATGGCCGCCCGTTGGTCTATCTCGATAATGCGGCTACCACTCAGAAGCCCCTGCGTGTCATTGAGGCCCTCGATGGATACTATCGTCATCTCAATAGCAATATCCATCGTGGTGCCCACCATTTGGCCACCCTGGCCACCGAACGCTATGAACAGGTACGCAGGCAGGTTCAGCAACTTGTCAATGCCCGTCATAGCCACGAGGTGGTTTTTACCCGTGGCACCACCGAGAGTATCAACCTTGTGGCGGCATCTTTTGCCAAGCGCTATTTCTGTGGCGACGACGAGGTGATTGTCTCCGGTATGGAGCACCATTCCAACATTGTCCCGTGGCAACTGGCTGGTGCCATGTTGCGCCCCGTTCCGTTCAGTGACGAAGGTGTACTCGACCTCGAGGCATACGAACGGCTATTTTCGAAGAAAACACGCATTGTGGCGGTCAACCATGTCTCCAACACTCTTGGAACTATCAACCCGATAGCTGACATCATCCGTATTGCGCATGCCCATGATGTCCCCGTACTCATCGACGGCGCTCAGGCCATCTCTCATATTGCAGTCGACGTACAGGCTCTCGGGTGTGATTTCTATTGCTTCTCTGGACACAAAATGTATGGCCCCATGGGCGTGGGCGTCATGTATGGGCGCGAGGAGATTCTCAATGAGCTCCCGCCTTATCAGGGTGGGGGAGAGATGATAGAGAATGTTACCTTCGAGCGCACCACCTACAATCAGCTTCCCTTCAAGTTCGAGGCCGGTACGCCGTCAGTTGGCGATGTTATTGGTCTGGGCGAGGCCATCTCTTTTATGCAGGAAGTGGGCATTGACAATATCGCTGCCCACGAGGAGCGGCTTCTGCAGTATGCGACTTCGCTGGTTTCTCAGTTGCCGGATATCCGCCTCTTTGGCACCGCACCCCACAAGACCTCTGTCCTCTCGTTTCTCCTCGGGTCCGCTCATCCCTACGATGTCGGCACACTCCTCGATCAGCTGGGCATAGCCGTTCGCACGGGGCACCATTGCACGCAGCCCATTATGGACCGCTACGGCATCCCCGGAACGGTTCGCGCCTCTTTTGCAATATACAATACCTTCGACGAGGTCGACCGCCTTGTGGCCGCCTTGCAGCGTATCCAGCCCATGCTGGAATAGCACTTCATGATAAGAACCAAGTATGCTTAAAACCCTACATATCGAGAATTACGCCCTTATCCGCGAGACCGACATCTCTTTTGGCTCCGGCTTTGTTGCCATTACAGGCGAGACTGGCGCCGGCAAGTCTATCCTTCTCGGTGCATTGGGACTGCTGATAGGCCAGAGGGCCGACACCGCCGTTCTGGCCGACAAGGAGCGTAAGTGCATTGTTGAAGCGCAGTTCGACATCTCTTCCCTTGCGCTTCAGCCTCTCTTCGACGAAGCCGACATCGACTACGACGACCGGCTCATTCTCCGTCGTGAGATCTCGCCTTCCGGCAAGACGCGTGCTTTCGTTAATGATACTCCTGTTCAGCTGCCTTTCATGCGTATCCTTGGTGCCCAGCTGCTGGACATCCACTCCCAGCACCAGACCCTCACCCTCGCCGACAGCACCTTCCGGCTCTCCCTCCTCGACTCCCTCGCCGCCACCTCCTCTGGCCGTCGTCCCGTGGGTGAAGGCGCCCCTTCGCCAATCAAGACCTATCAGGCTGCCTACGCCGCCTATTCCGCTCTCAAGCGTGAACTTGAAAACCTCACCACTACTGAGGCTCAGAACCGAAAGGAACAGGATTATCTGCAGTTCCAGTTCAACGAACTGTACGAGGCACGGCTCCAACCCGACGAGCAGCAGGCCCTCGAGCAGGAGTCACAGCTTTTGGCTCACGCTGAAGCCATTCGGGAGGGCCTCGGCGAAGCTTCTGCACTCCTCGACGACGACTCCGAACAGGCCATCCTCTCCCGCCTTCGTCAGGCCAAGAGTGCCTTGTCCCATATCTCCGCCTATCATCCCGAGGCCGAGGCTCTTCTTGCCCGACTCGACTCCTCCCTCATCGAACTCGACGATATCAATTCTTCTATAGCCTCCTTGGCCGACAGCATCTCCTATAATCCCGAGCGGCAACAGCAGGTCGACGACCGCCTGGCCTTGATTTATCGTCTGCAGAAGAAACATGCCGTCGATAGCGTTGAGGCCCTTATTGCCATCCGCGACGACCTCGATACCCGTCTGCAGTCCATTTCCACCCTCGACTCGCGCATCCAGGCGCTCATGGAGCAGGTGGACAAGGCCTTCGGTCAGGTTCAGCAGGCCGCCGATGCCCTCACCGCCGCCCGTCGGGCCGCCGGTGGGCTCCTGTCGGAGAACATCCTGCCTACTCTTCATGACTTGGGAATGGCCGAGGCTCGCTTCTCGGTGCAGCTCGCCCCCACGCCCTCCTATGGGCCGATGGGACACGATGCGGTGGCTTTCCTGTTCAATGCCAACCGCGGCGGCGAACTCCGCGACATTGCCAAGGTGGCTTCCGGCGGCGAACTTTCGCGACTCATGCTGGCCATTAAATCCATGCTCACCTCCCGTTCTGTCTTTCCTACCATTATATTCGACGAGATCGACACCGGCGTCTCTGGCGACATCTCCGTTGCCGTGGGCAATATCATGTGTCGCATGGCCGAGCGCATGCAGGTCATCGCCATTACGCACCTCCCTCAAATTGCAGCCCGCGCTGCGCAGCACCTCAAGGTCTACAAGCGGGTCGATGACGGCGACGACCGCACGGTCTCCCGCATTCGACAGCTGTCTCCCGACGAGCGTCTCACCGAAATCGCCGTCATGCTCAGCTCCGATCCCCCGACCCCTGCCGCCCTACAAACCGCCCGCGAACTCATGTCCTAAAAATAACTCATAACTCATAACTCATAACTGAACATGAAGTACTACCTCGTTGGATACATGTATTCGGGCAAGTCCACCTTTGGACGAAAGTTGGCGGAAGAGAAGGCGTTGGAGTTCCTCGATCTCGACCGGGCCTTCGAGGAGCGCTATCATTACACCGTCCCCCGCTTCTTCGCCACCTTCGGCGAGAAAGCTTTCCGCCAGCTGGAGACACAACTCCTCCACACCACGGCAGCCCTCGATAACATCGTCATCGCCACCGGCGGTGGCACCCCTTGCCATTCGGGCAATATGGACTTCATCCTCGCCCAGGGCACCGCCATCTATCTCCGCATGTCTGTCGACGACCTCGTTGCCCGTGCCCTTCGCAGTCGCAATCCCCGCCCCCTGATGCAGGGCCTTTCCGAGGCCGACATGCGCGCCAAAATCAGCGCACAATTGAAAGAGCGCGAAGAAGTCTATCTCCGCGCTCCCGTCATCTTGGACGGCCTCAATCCGACCGTCGCTTTTTAGCCGTTTTGCAATCGCCTTAGTATTCAAACGCACTCCCGCCCAGGAACTCTCTCATGATGCTGTTGTGGGGGATGAACTTGTCGTCTATCGGCTCCACCAGCTCCGAGAAGTCAAGCAGCTGCTTGGCTATCGAGAACTCCTCGCAGTTCTCCGGCACCTGCTTCAGCAAGGGCTCGGCGTAACGCTTCAGCACGCCCAGCTCGTAGAGCAATGCCGAGTTGAACATCACATTGGCGTTCTCCTGGTAGGGGAAGATATGTTTCCGCTCGCCGCGCACCACCTCGGGCCAGCGGTGCAGGGTCTCCTTGGCGTTCCATCCGCGGAAGTTGTTGTCTCTCACTATGCGGCGCACCAGACGGTTGTCCGTGCCGTGAATGATGTTCTGCCCGTCGATGGCCAGCTGCGTCAGGGCGCTGACGTAGACCTTGAACTTCAGTCCTTCGTCGATGTCGGCCGTCAGCTTGGGGTTCAGGGCGTGGATGCCCTCCACCACCAGGATGCTCCGCGGCCCCATCTTCAGCGTCTTGCCGCTGTAGAAAGGCTCGCCTTTCTTGAAGTCGTAGGTCGGTATCTTCACCTCCTCGCCGCGGAACAGGGCCAGCAGGTGCTCGTTGAGCAGCGGAATGTCCAGGGCGTCGACGCCCTCGAAGTCATATTCGCCGTTGGGCAGCTTGGGCGTGCGCTCGCGACCCATGAAGTAGTCGTCCAGCGACATCTGGTTCACGTCGTAGCCCAGCACGCTCAGCTGCACGCTCAGGCGGCGGCACGACGTGGTCTTGCCGCTGCTGCTCGGCCCGGCCAGCAGCACCATCCGGGCTCCGCTCTGGCGCACCTGGTCGGCAATCTCGGCATACTTCTTCTCGTGCAGCGCCTCGGCAAGCAGTATCAGGTGCTGCCCGCCCTTGTCGTGCACAATGCGGTTGTAGTCGCTCACCGTCGGCGTGTGCAGCAGGTCCACCCACTGGTGGTGCTCACGGAAAATGGCGAAGAGCTTCGGCGTCTCCTGGAAGAGCGACAGCTTGTCCGGATGCTCCTGGTCGGCGCACTGTAGCATGTAGCCGTCCTCGTACTGGCGGAAATCCCAAGTCGTCAGACAACCCGTGCTCGGCGCCAGCTTGCCGTTGATTTTGTGCACCGTGTCGCCCAGGAAGTTCATCTCGATGTACAGCTGGTTCAGGTGTTCCAGCAGGTCGGTGGTCTTCGGCATGTGGCGCGGACGCACCAGCTCCACGGCGTCGCTCAGCAGCATCGTCTTCGCCGTGAAGGGGATGTCCTGCTCCTGAAGCTCTATCATGTGCTCGCGCACCGTGCGGCACACCTCCATCTTGTCCGGCAGCTCATAGCCTTCCACCGCGCTCTCAATGCGGCAGTAGAAACCGTTCTGCAGCGAGTGGTCGATGCTCAGCACGGCCTTGGGGTAGCAGTCGTGCACGGCGGTATAGAGCATCATGCACAGCGCGTTGCGGTACATGCGGAACCCCTGGCGGTCGGTGATGTCCAGCAGGCGGATCACCTTGGGATTGTAGATGCGGTATTGCAGCGGCTCCACCTTGTTGTTCACCAGGGCGCCCAGCACCGGCCACGGGGCCTTGCCGTCCTCGGCGGTTTTCTTCTTTGTATATTCGGCGGCCAGCTCGGCGACCTGCGTCCCCTGTTCCACCATCTTTCGCTCGCCCGTATTGGCAAGCACTATTTCCACTTGGTTCATTGTTCGTTTATTTTTTTGGAGAAGTTAAAGAGGTTATAGGAGATAAAGAATTTAAAGACAATAGCTACATCGGCGGATATTACTATTGAATTTTTTTGTTGGTGATTGCCAGAGTGTATGAATTCAGCAGTCTGCTTGTGTCTTCAATTTCTGATGTCAAATTTACGACTTCGTGCTCGTTGATGTATCCAAGGTCTCCTGAAAGGATAATAAAGCAGCGGCACTCCTCCAGGCTTCCTTGTGAATTGTTGAAAAACCGTAGCTTGTCATCTTTCCCCATTCGTTTGTAACCCTCTGCTATGTTGGCACCAATTGACACGGCCGCTCTGCGGAACTGTGAGATTAACCCAAACCTTTCGTCATCCGGGAAAGTCTTGGTGATTTGGTAAACGTGCTTTATAAAAACACGAGCCTTCTGCCATGCTATAAGGTCTTCAAACGTCGTTGTCATTTTTCTCTAACTTCTTTATCTCCTTTAACTTCTCTAACTTCTTTATCTCCTTTAACTTCTCTAACTTCTTTATTCCCTCTAACTATTCATCACCTCCTCGATCTCCTTCACCGTCTTGGGTATCGGCTTGCCCAGCACGCGGGCGCCTGTCTCGGTCACCAGCACGTCGTCCTCGATGCGGATGCCGCCGAAGTCTTTCCATTTCTCCAGCTCGTCGAAGTTGATGAAGTCCTTGTTCGTGCCTTCGGCATGCCATTTGTCGATCAGTGCGGGGATGAAGTAGCATCCCGGCTCGTCGGTGATGACGAATCCCGGCTGCAGTCTCCGGCCGCAGCGCAGGCTGCCCAGGCCGAACTGCTCGCTCGGGCGTGTCTCCTCGTCGTAGCCCACGTTGATCTGGCCGTAGTTCTCCATATCGTGCACGTCGAGGCCCATCATGTGGCCCAGGCCGTGGGGCATCAGCAGGCTGTGGGCGCCGTTGGCCACAATGTCGTCCACGCTGCCCTTCAGGATGCCCAGGCCCTTGTAGCCCTCGGCCAGCACGCGGCTGGCGGCGGTGTGCACCTCCTTGTAGGTGATGCCCGGGCGTGTCACGCGCGCGGCCTCCAGGTTGGCGGCCAGCACAATCTCGTAGATGGTCTTCTGGCGCTCGTCGAACTTGCCGCCCACGGGCACCGAGCGCGTGATGTCGCTGCAGTAGTTCATCGCCGTCTCGCAGCCGGCGTCCATCACCAGCATGCGGCCCACCTCCAGGCGGTTGTTGTGGCCGTGGTTGTGCAGGGTCTCGCCGTGCACCGTCATGATGACGGGGAAGCTCACGGGGCCGTTGCCCTTCCAGGCCTCGCCCTCCATGAATCCTGCCAGCTCGTACTCGTAGCGCCCCGGCATGGCCAGCTTCATGGCGCCCACGTGCATATTGTAGGCCGTGGCGATGGCTTTCTCTATCTCCTCAATCTCCTCGGCGCTCTTGATGCTGCGCTGCTTCACGCAGGCCAGTATCAGGTCCATCGAGGCGTGGCGGTTCACCGAACCCAGCGCCAGGCCCAGCCACTCGCTCAGGTCGGCGCGGATGTCGGCGCGGTAGGGCGGCAGGTAGTGCGGCAGCGCCGACGTCGGACGCTTGCCGTCGAGGTACTTCTTCAGGTCGGCCATCGAGCCGCTGTTCTCCACACCCACGCTCGCCGCCAGCTCCTTCACGCTCGGCAGCGGACCCGTCCAGATGATGTCGTCGATGTCGTAGTCGTTGGCGAAGAGGTAGTCCTTGCCCGTCTCGCAGTCCAGCACTCCCACCAGGTCCTCCCGCTGCAGGCCGAAGAAGTAGAGGAACGTGCTGTCCTGGCGGAACCAGTAGGTGTTGTCCTTGTAGTTGCACGGGGCCTCGTGGTTGCCCGGAATAATGATGATGCCGCGGCCTACGTCCTTGCGCAGCTGTTCGCGGCGAGCCATGTATGTCTCTTTCTTGAACATGTGTTGTATTGGTTTTTATATTGTTGTTTTTCTACCCTTCATAACGCAGAAAAAAAACTTTTATTGTTCTCTTTTTTCGATAAAAAACAGTCCTCTTCTAATCCGCTGTAAATTAGTGCCTTGTCTTTACCCCCTCTTACTCCCCTCTTACCCCTCTCTTACCCCCCTCCTATCCGCGTAGGAGATGACAAGGCGGAGGGCAGGCCGCGGGGTGGGGAAGTGGACGCGGCGGCCCGCCTTTCCACGCCCTCCGAACCCGCTCCGCCGCGACACGGCAAATGTTAAAAATGACCTTTTTTTGAAAAAAAGTCTTTGCGTTTTGAAAAAAAAATGTAATTTTGCAGAACATTATACTATGCAAAATACTGCCCGAAACTGCTGAAACTACCTAAAAACGAGTTGCTTGACGTGTGCTGGGGAAACGACCGGAAAAAATGAACGCGATGTGACGCAGGGAAAGGAAAATTAACGAGAAAAAATATAACGTATAACAAATTTATTTATTAACCTTTTAAAAAACAAAACATCATGCAAAAGTTTTTACGAACTTTGATGCTTGCGGCGGCCATGCTGCTGCCGTTCGCATCGCAGGCGCAGAACCTTAACGAGAGTTTTGACGGCACTGCATGGCCTCCCGACGAGTGGACGGCTGTCAATGTGTCGGGAACGGTCTCGTGGGGACGCTACACCTCGAACACGCGTAACAGCTCTGCTGCTTGCGCCTCGGTCAACTACGCCTCGAATGGCCATGAGAATTATCTCATCACGCCACAGCTGGCACCCGTGGATGGCGACACGCTGACTTTCTATGTGTCGTCGCAGTCCTATTCCGGTACGACGCTGACCATCGAGGTGTCTACCGCCTCAACAGCTACCAGCGACTTTACCACCACGCTGGCCACCTACACCTCCGGCTCCAGTGGCACCATTGGTACCACCAGTATCAGCACTTATGTTGAAAAGAAAATCGACCTCAGTGCCTACGCAGGTCAGCAGATCTATGTGGCTTTCCACGTGGTCGATAACAATGGTGGACGTATCAATCTTGAGGACGTTAGCGGTCCCGCTATTGTGCTGCCCAGCTGCAGCAAGGTGACGGACTTGGCTATCGACGCCACCCAGACCACCAACAACAGCCTGACGCTGACCTGGACCGACGACCGCAACAGCGGCGCCACCTACAGCGTCTATTCTGTCACCCCGTCTGGCTCCACCCTCGTGCAGAGTGGCATCAGCGGCACCTCCTACACCGTGACCGGCCTTGTCGCCAACACGGTCTATGCCTTTGCCGTTATGACCGACTGCGGCGGCGGCGATGTCTCCGAACTCACCGCTCCCGTCAGCGGCCGCACGGCCTGCGACGCCACCACCCCGCTGCCCTACAGCGAGAACTTCGGTGGTTACACCGGCCTGCCTTCCTCTCCCTACACCGGCCCGTCGGTGCTTCCCGCCTGCTGGGACTACTACAGCAACGGCACCAACACCGCCGAGACTACCGGCAGCAGCTACTTCGGCGGCGTGGCCCAGTATAACTACACCTCCTCCTACGCTTGCCTCGTGGCCAACGACCCCTACCTCTGTATGCCCATACAGGTGACCGGCTCGGCCGTCACCAGCCAGACCTATATCGACTACGAGGCCGCCCGCGGCAACACCAAGTTCGCCGTCCTGCCCGCCTTCCCGACGGCTCTGAACACCCTTCAGATCAGCTTCGACTATAAGATGTACAACAGTTACAGCGCCACCGGCTGCGCCACGACGCTCGAACTCGGCTACATCACCACCGACACCTCCTCGTTTGTGAGCCTGCAGCAGTATCAGGCTGTCAGCTCCGTGCAGCATGTCTTCGAGCTCAGCCTCGCCACCCTGGCCGCCGCGGCTCCCGCCGATGCCCGCCTGGCCTTCAAGTTCAGCGGCGTGCACAACGGCACAAGCTCCTACAGCTACAGCACCGACTACTGCGGCCTCGACAACATCGTCGTCGAGGAGCTGCCCAGCTGCCTGCGCATCTCCAACCTGACGGTTGCCGGTGTCACCGCCAGCACCGCCACCCTCACCTGGAGCGACACCCTCAACACCGGCGCCACCTACAGCGTCTACATCGTCACCCCCTCCGACACCACCCTCGTTATGAGCGGTGTCAGCGACACCACCTACACCGTCACCGACCTCGACGCCAACACCCAGTATGTCTTCGGTGTGGAGGCCAACTGCTCGGCTTCCGATGCCAGCCCCATGAACACCGCCAGCGGCCGCACCGCCTGCGCCACCGAGGCCATGCCTTGGAGCGAGAACTTCGACAACTGGACTGCGAAGTCGCCCTGCTGGTCGTTCCTCAGCGGCCTGCTCAGCGAAGGCACCCCCACAGCCTCTACCTCTGCCTGGACGCTTACCAACTCCTATGGCGACTATATCACCCTCAGCGGCAAGGCCCTTGGAATGAACCTCTACAGCGACAGGCGCTACTGGGCCGTCACCCCGGCCATCTCCATCACGAGCGACAACGCCGTGCTGAGCGTCGACGTGGCTGTGGCTCAGTGGAGCGCGGCTACCCCCAACTATGACGACAACGACACGCTGGCCTTCCTGGCCACCACCGATGGCGGCGCCACCTGGACTGTCCTTCAGACCTACAACGGCACCCAGCTCAACGCCTTCGGCAACGAGTATACCACCATCATTGTCCCCATCTCGTCCGACTACTACGGTATGGATGTCCGCTTCGCCATCTATGGCGGCAGCGTCAGCGGCACCAGCCCTCACGACAACCGCTTCGTTTTCGACAACGTGAGCGTCGATGAGGCTCCCGACTGCCTCCCCGTTGCGGGTCTGACCGTTACCGGCGCCACTGCCGAGAGCATCACCCTTACCTGGGCTGAAGTTGAAGGCGTCGACGGCTACACCGTCTATGACATGGCCGACAACAGTGTCCTTGGCACTACCACCGGCGACACCACCTTCACCGTTGAGAACCTCACCGCCAACACCGCCTACACCTTCGGCGTGAAGTCCAACTGCTCCGGCGGCGACGGCGTCATTGCCACCATCAGCGGCCGCACCGCCTGCACAGCCTTTGCCCTGCCCTACACCGAGGACTTCGAGAACGGCATCGACTGCTGGAGCCGCGTCGACTGCGAAAGTGGTACGACCGTTCAAACCGACAATCCCTACAGCGGTACCCATGCCTTCAAGTTCCGCTACAACACCAATCCTCCTCAGTACCTCATCTCGCCCGAATTTACCGACGTCGAGAACGGCGTGCAGGTGAGCTTCATGTACAAGGTGGGCGGCAGCTACACCGAGAGCTTCGCTCTTGGTTACAGCACCACCACCAACGATGTGGCCTCCTTCACCTGGCTCTCCGAGCAGACTGGCCTCACCAACCAGACCTACACGGCCTACACCGACTACCTGCCTGCCGGCACGAAGTATGTGGCCGTCAAGTACACTGCCAACGACCAGTTAGCCCTCTACATCGACAGCATGGTCTTCAGCCCGATGAGCGCCAACTTCTGCTTCCCGGTGACCGGCCTCACCGTCGACTCCACTACGGGCAGCAGCGTGACCCTCAGCTGGACCGGCGAGGCCGCCAGCTACAGCATCTACAATGGCACCGCCTATGTTGGCAGCACCACCGACACCTTCTACACCGTCAGCGGCCTGACCGCCGTTACCACCTACACCTTCGGTGTCACCGCTGTGTGCTCGGCCACCGACAGTGCCGATATGGTCACCGTCAGCGCCACCACCGGCTGCGCCGGCGAAAGCTGCCTGATCACCATTGCCGGTACCGACGCTTACAACGATGGTTGGGACGGTGCCATGATTACCGTTAGTCAGAACGGTGTCACGGTGGGTACTTTCACCGTCGACGCAGCAAGCAACACTGCTACCTACAGCGTCTGCAGCGGTGCTCCTGTGACCTTCAGCTGGACGACTTCCACTTATTATGAATCCTATCCTGAAGATGTCAGCTTCACCATTACCGACGGCGGCGGCGCCACGGTGCACAGCCTCACCGATGCCACCAACATGACCGACGGTGTCTTCTTCACCCTTGCCGACGCCTGCCCGAGCTGCGTGGCTCCTGTGGTGACCCTCGACAGCGTGAACACCACCACCGCCACCATCAGCTGGACCAGCACGGCCACCAGCTTCAATGTCTATAACGGCACCACCGCTGTTGCCACCGGCATCAGCGCCAACACCTACACCTTCACCGGCCTCACCGCTGGCACGGCCTACACCTTCGGCGTGGAAGCCATCTGCGGCGCCGGCGACACTTCCGCCATCGCTACCGTCAATGCCCAGACCGAGTTCGACTGCTCCGACATCACCACCCTGCCTTACAACTACGGCTTCGAGGGTGCCCTCGGCTGCTGGACCACCGTCAACGGCAGTGCCGACGGACAGCCCTGGTCTGTCTATCCCGGCACCAACAGCACGCTTCCTCACACCGGCAGCTATGTGGCTTCCTCGTGGAGCTGGCAGAGCAACGTATCTATGCATGCCGACGCTTGGCTCATTTCGCCCAAGTTCGTCCTGCCCACCGTGGCCGCCGGCGACAGCCTCACCTTCTCCTGGTGGGAAGCTACCAATGCCAGCTATCCTGACAGCTACAGCGTGGCCGTCTCGACGACCACCAACGACACCGCCAGCTTCGTCACCGTGCGTCCCAGCACCGTTGCTGCCGGCACCTGGACGATGCAGAGCATCGACCTGACCGCCTATGCCGGCCAGAGCGTCTACGTGGCCTTCCACCATGTGACCTACGATGCCAACTACCTCTTCATCGACGATGTCAGCCTCTACCAGGGCTCTTATGTCGCTCCCGATCCCGACACTCTGACCGTCACCTTCGCTGTGGCCAATGCCACCATGGGTACCACCAACCCCGCCCCCGGCACCTACCAGTACATTACTGGCGACACCGTGAGGTTCAGCGCTGTTCCTAACGCCGGCTACCACTTCGTCGGCTGGGAGTGGACTATCGGTACCGATGTTGACACCCTGGGAGCCGAGTACATCAGCGCCAACTTCCCTGCCAACACCTTCATGTCCTACGGCAGCATGACCTTCACCGCCCTCTTCGAGGCCGGTAACCCCGACAGCACCACCATCACTTACGCCGTCAACGATACCACCATGGGCTCCATCAACCCCGCTGGCACTCAGACCATCTACGTGGGCAACACCATCCAGGCCGAGGCTACCGCCAATGCCGGATACGAGCTCTACGCTTGGGTCTGGGACGTCCTCGTCAATGGCGTTAGCTCCAACCGCGACACCATCTTCTCCGACGACGAAGACTTCGCCAACCCGATGATCCTCGGCGCCCTGCCGCAGTCCGTCGTCGATGATGGTGCCACCATCACCATCACCGCCCTCTTCCAGGCCAGCACCGTTGCCGATACCTACACCGTTACCGTCAACGTGAACAATGCTGCTATGGGTAGCGTCACTGGCGCCCCCACGGCTCCTGTGGCTGAGAACACCGTGGTGACCCTGACCGCCGTGGCCAACACCGGCTACCGCTTCGTCAACTGGAGCAATGGTCTCACCAACGAAACCATCAGCATCACCGTTGTCAGCGACACCACCCTCACCGCCAACTTCGAGGCCATCCCGACCTACACTGTGACCACCGTGGTCAACCCCGCCAACAGCGGTAGCATCACCGGTGCTCCCACCACCGCTGTCCTTGAGGGCAGCGAGGTCGTCCTCACTGCTGTTCCCGCCGCCGGTTACCACTTCGTCAACTGGAGCAATGGCAGCACCACTGCCACCATCCAGGTGACCGTCACCAGCGACACCACCCTCACCGCCAACTTCGAGGCCAATGCCGTCGGCACCTACACCGTCGCCGTCAACTATGACGCCACCATGGGTACCGTCACCGGCATCCCCACCGAGGCTGTTACCAGCGGCACCGAGGTTACCCTCACCGCCACTGCCAACACCGGCTTCCACTTCGTGAGCTGGAGCACTGGTGCCACCACCGAGACCATCACCATCACGGTGACCTCCGACACCGTCCTCTCCGCCACCTTCGAGGCCGACGAGGCTGAGCTCTTCACCATCACCGTCTCCTCTGCCGACGAGACCATGGGTACCGTCACCGGTGGCGGCCAGTTCCACGCTGGCGACCAGACCACCGTCATGGCTGTTGCCAACGACGGCTACCGCTTCGTCCGCTGGAGCGATGGCAACACCGAAGCTGTCCGCCAGATCACCGTCACCGGCGACCTGACCCTCGTGGCCTACTTCGAGTCCATCGATGGTATCGACGATGTCGAGGCTGGCAATGTCAGCATCTACAGCGCCGAGAGCCGCATCTTCGTCAAGGGCGCTGAGAACAGCACCATCTATGTCTACGATGTCAACGGCCGTGTCGTCCGCACGCAGGCCAATGCTACCGAGACCGTCGAGTTCACCGTGCCCGGCACGGGTGTCTACCTGGTCAAGGTTGGCAACGCTCCTGCCAAGCGCGTCGTCGTGGTTCGCTAACCTCATGGAGCGCCGGCGTCCCGCCGGCACCACCCTCACGAACCCCCGCAAGGACCGAAACCCCTTGCGGGGGTTTCTTTTTTTTCTTCCCCCGAAGGGAGGTCAAACCCCTACCCGATACGCCCCCGATACGGCCGTTCTTATATTGTTTTTATATTGTTTACATATTGTTCGCATATTGTTCTTATATCCCCAATATAGGAACAATATGCGAACAATATGTAAACAATATAAAAACAATATAAGATATGCCGTATCGGACACGTCTTGGGTAGGGGTCGGGTGGGGGAGAAAAAACAATAAATATTGCCGAGGGGGCATACTAAAAATAAATCTTCGTCGTTATCCATGAACAATTTTTAAAATCAACATATATATCATGACACAGGAAAAACTCAAATTCAACCCCAATCCCCTGGTCTCCTTCCTCGGCAAACCCATGAAGGAGTTCACCAAGGACGATATCCTCAAGGTCATCGAGGAGTTCCAGGTCGAGATGATCAACTTCCGCTACATGGCCGACGACGGCAAGCTCCACACCCTCAACTTCGTCATCCAGAGCCTGGCGCACGCCGAAGAGGTGCTCACCAGCGGCGAGCGCGTCGACGGCTCGAGCCTCTTCCCCTACATCGAGGCCGGCAACAGCGACCTCTATGTCATTCCGCGTTTCCGCACGGCCTTCCTCGACCCCTTCACCGAGGTGCCCACCCTCGACCTCCTCTGCTCGTTCTACAACAAGGACGGCGAGCCCTTCGCCATGGCTCCGGAGTATACGCTGCAGAAGGCCGGCCGCGCCTTCAGCGAGGCCACGGGCGGCATGGACTTCGAGGTGATGGGCGAGCTGGAATACTACGCCATAGCCCCCAAGGACGGCGAATACATGCCCGAGGACCAGCACGGATACCATGTCTCGATGCCTTTCTGCAAGTTCGAGGACTTCCGCACCGAGGCCATGCGCATGATTGCCGCCGCCGGCGGCGAAATCAAGTACGGCCACAGCGAAGTGGGCAACTTCACCCACGGCGACCTGATGTATGAGCAGAACGAGATAGAGTTCCTGCCCACCAACCTCGAGGCTGCCGCCGACCAGCTGGTCATCGCCAAGTGGATGATGCGCGAGCTCGGATACAAGTATGGCATCACCGTCACCTTCGCCCCCAAGATTACCGTCGGCAAGGCCGGCAGCGGCATGCACATACACACCCGCGTGAGCAAGGACGGCAAGAACATGTACGTCGGTCAGGACGGCCTCAGCGACGTGGCCCTGAAGACCATGGCGGGCATCCTGAGCCTTGCCGGTTCCCTCACCGCCTTCGGCAATACCAACCCCACCTCCTACTTCCGTCTGGTGCCCCACCAGGAGGCTCCCACCAACATCTGCTGGGGCGACCGCAACCGCTCCGCCATGGTGCGCGTGCCGCTGGGCTGGAACAAGGGCAGCGGCAACATGATGGCCCATGCCAACCCCTTGGAGAAGAACGACGCCGTTGACTTCTCCTATAAGCAGACCATCGAACTCCGCACGCCCGACGGGTCGGCCAACGTCTACCTGCTGCTGGCCGGTATGACCGTCGCCGCACGCCACGGCTTCGAGATGGAAAACGCCATCCAATATGCCAAGGACCGCTACGTCAGCGTCAACATCTTCGAGCACGAGGACGTGCTCAAGCGCCTCGACGTGCTGCCCGACAGCTGCGCCGCCAGCGCCGACCTGCTGGAGCGCGACCGTGCCATCTACGAGCAGGACGGCATCTTCGCCCCTGCACTCATCGACGGCATCATCAAGCAACTCCGCGCCTTCGACGACCGCACCCTCCGCGCCGACATCGGCAAGGACTCCGAGAAGACCCTGGCCCTCGTCGAGAGGTTCTTACACTGCGGCTGATGCACCATGTAGCACTCCTCATCGGCGGCAACCAAGGCGACCGCCAGGCTTTGATAGCCCAAGCGACAGAGCGGATACGGCAACGTATCGGCTCTGTCGTTGCTTTCTCCCGTATAGTGGAGACCGAGCCCTGGGGCACCTTCGAAGTGGAAAACGGCGAGGAAAAGGTGGCCAACTTCCTCAACCAGGCCCTCCTCGTCGACACCCCCCTGTCCGCCCACGAGTGCCTCCGCGAAGCCCTCGATATAGAAAAACACCTCGGCCGCCAGCGCCCCTCGCAGCCAAGCTGCTCCCCTGGTAAAAGTGAAGCACCATCAAGCTGCTCCCCTGGTGAAAGTGAAGTACTATCAAGCTGCTCCCCTTGCCAAGGGGAGCTCCCCGAAGGGGTGAGGGGTGAGGGGGATGCTGATGTTGGACCCCTCCGGCCTTCGGCCACCTCCCCTTGTCAAGGGGAGAAGCGAGGAATGAATGGGTCTTGTCAAGGGGAGGAGCGAGGAATGAATGGGTCGCGTACCTACCATTCCCGCCCCATCGACATCGACCTCATCTTCTTCGACCACGAGGTCATCGACACCCCCGACCTCGTCATTCCCCATCCCCGCATGCACCTCCGCCGTTTCGTCCTCGAACCCTTGGCCGAAATCATACCGGACTACGTTCATCCCGTGTTGAACAAAACTGTAACACAACTGTTGCATGAAATATAAACTGTTATTATTGCTATTTATCGTGGCGCCTCTGTTTGCCTGGGCCCAGAACGCCACCATCAGCGGCACCATCACCGACGCCGCCACCGGCGAGACCCTTATCGGCGCCACGGTGCTCGACACGCGCAGTGGCAAGGGCACGGTGACCAATGTCTATGGCCACTACTCGCTTACCGTCAAGCGCGACTCCGTCAACCTCAAGGTCTCCTTTGTGGGCTACGAGCCCCAGTTCTTCAATCTCAAGCTCAGCGCCAACCGCGAGCTCAATGTCAAACTCGCCTCCAGTGTCACCCTCAGCGAGGTGACCATCACCGCCGAGCGTGTGGGCGACGTGCGTTCCGCACAGATGAGCGCCAATGTGATGACCGTGGAGAAAATCAAGTCCGTGCCCGTGATGTTCGGCGAGGCCGACCTCATCAAGGCGCTGCAGCTCATGCCCGGTGTGCAGAGCGGCAGCGAGGGCAACAGCGGTATGTATGTGCGCGGCGGTGGCCCCGACGAGAACCTCTTCCTCCTCGACGGTGTGCCGCTCTACAATGTCACCCACATGGGAGGCTTCTTCTCTGCTTTCAACACCGACGCCGTCAAGAATGTCACCCTCTACAAAGGCTCGTTCCCTGCCCGCTTCGGAGGGCGCCTGAGCGCCGTGCTCGATGTTACGCAGAACAATGGCAACGACAAGGAGCTCCACGGCAACCTGTCGGTCGGACTCATCTCCGCCAAGTTCAATCTGGAGGGTCCGTTGGTCAAGGAGAAGACCACTTTCTCGATTTCGGCGCGCCGCACTTATGCCGAGCTCTTTGTCATTCCGGCCATCATGTGGCTCAACGATGCCACCTCTGACGAGGAGCCGCAAGGCCCTGCATTGGCCACGAATGCCAAATTCGACGCGGGCTATTATTTCTACGACATCAACGCCAAGCTTACCCACAAGTTCAGCGACAAGAGTCGCCTCTATGCCTCTTTCTTCATGGGCGACGACGAAATCCACGGCAAGGTCCACACCGTCACGGCCCTCAACGAGGACATCAACCTTGGCTTCTCGACCCTCTGGGGCAACCTCGTCGGCGCCCTGCGGTGGAACTACGAGCTCTCGCCCAAAATCTTCATGAACCTCTCGGCCTCCTACACGCAGTACAAGAACAATATCGTGGGCTCAGTGGAGAAACTGGCCATGCCTGATGATCCCAAGGCCTCCACCATCACCGGCGACTACAATTCGGGCATTCGCGAGGTGACGCTGCGCTCGGACTTCGATTATACGCCCACGCCCGAGCATACCGTCAAGTTCGGCGTCAACGCCACGCGCCACTGGTTCACGCCCGAGGTGGCCAACGCCAGCGTCAACTACTTCGATTCCATCCAGATGAACCAAGCCCTGCAGATCGACTCCAGCATCATGTCCGGCACCATTCCCGCCAACGAGTTTGTCGGCTATATCGAGGACGACTGGTCCATCACCGAGGCTGTCAAACTCAACTATGGTCTCCACCTCAGTGCCTTCCGCGTTCATGACGCCACCTATGGTTCCATCCAGCCACGCCTCTCCGGACGTGTGCTCATCACGCCCGACCTTTCTGTCAAAGCAGGCTATGCCCGCATGACGCAATATGTGCACCTCCTCTCCACCACCAGCGTCACCCTGCCCACCGACCTCTGGGTGCCGGTGACCGACCGTGTGGATCCCATGACCTCCGACCAGGTGGCTCTGGGTGTCAACTACACCCTCACCGGTATTGCCGAGTTCTCGGTCGAGGCCTACTACAAGCACATGAACAACCTCATTGAGTACAAGGACGGCGCCACCTTCTTCGGTAGCAGTGAGAACTGGGAGAACCTCGTCTACAGCGGCCGTGGCTGGAGCTATGGCGTAGAATTCCTCGTCCAGCGTGAATTCGGCGACCTGACGGGCTGGATAGGCTACACGTGGAGCCGTTCCATGCGCCAGTTCGACCGCGAGGGCCAGATAATCAATGGCGGAGATCCCTTCCCGGCCAAATACGACCGTCGCCACGACCTCTCCATCGTCCTCTCCTACAAGGTCAGTCCCACCATCGACGTCAGCGCCACGTGGGTCTTCTCCACCGGCAACGCTGCCTCGCTGGCCACACAGACCTATCCCACAGCCTTCGAGGACCCCGACGATTACGACAATGAAACCCCTGGCCGCAACTCCATCAGCGTTGTCGAGGGCCGCAACAACTACCGTATGCCCAACTACCACCGCCTCGACCTTGGTGCCAACTTTCACCGCAAGTTCAAGCGCGCCCGTCGTACCATCAGCGTCAGCGTCTACAACGTCTACAACCGCCAGAACCCCTACATGCTTTACCAGTCGCGCACCGAGCACTACAACGGATACCCCTCGGCACTCATGCAGCTGAGCATCTTCCCCGTGTTGCCCTCGGTAGGATATACGCTCTATTTTTAGTGTTAAGTGTTAAGTTTTAAGAAGCCCATGTTTATGAAAAATATCTCCCATATCCTTTGTCCTGTGGCCAAGCGCTTGCGTTTGGCTATCACCACTCGTCCGGCCCGCCGCCTCCCCTTGGCGTTCCTCCTCCTGGCGGTGGTGTCTTTCATGACCTCGTGCGAGAAAGTGCTCGAGGTTGAGAACGACCCCTCGGATGCGCAGCTGGTGCTCAACGCTGTGCCGCAGGCCGGCAAGCGCGCCTTTGTCTACTTTGCCCATACGCGCTTCTTCCTCGACCCCTCCAACAACCAGCCCCTCGACGACGCCTCAGTGACCCTCTATGTCAACGGCTCCGCCCTTTCGCCCGACTCTGTTGCCAACTGCAAATACTTCTTCCCCTACACCTATGCGGAGGGCGACAGTCTCTCGGTTCTGGCCACGGCTGGCGGCTTGAGCGCCACGGCTGGCACCTATGTGCCCTATACCCCCACCTTCGAGGCGGTCCGCCTTCGCAACGTTGACGCCGGACACACCTTCCGCTACTACCAGGCCGACATCGACTTCCAGGACCACGAAGGCATCGACGAATACTACAACCTCCGCGTTATGGTCCGCGACAGCGGCATCCGCTTCAACGATTGGAAACAGCAGTACGACACTGTCGACACTGTCCGTGCTTCCTACTTCATGCTGCGTTACAACCCCGAGGTGACTGGCGACGCCTCCTACAGCAACCCCATGCTGGGCTACCTCTATACCCACAACTTCTTTAACGATAGCCAGATCGACGGCGACCACTACCATCTGCAACTTCAGATTCTTCACCTGATCGATACCAATGAGGTTCAGCCTTTCAAGCACGAGTACACCATAACCCTCGAAAACATGACCTACGCGCGTATGCGGTACCTTATTGATGTCTCGCGCCAGGGCTCTTCCAACAGTTTCTTCACCGAGCAGGGACAGGTGCGCGGCAATGTCGACGGTGCCCTTGGCATCTTCGCGGGCTCCGCCAAGAGCGAAATAACCTTCTGGCCCGATACCATCCCTATGCGCACCGGCAACCCCGCGTGGCATCCCGCCGCCAACGACAACGACCTCCGCCGGCTCCTTGCCCCCTGATTGCCGTCTTCATGTCTCTACGGGGGGGGGCGGGAAGATGGTTAAAAAGACTAAAAATGAAAAAATATTTTGCCAGTTCGGAAAATAGTCGTATCTTTGCAGTCCGAAATCAGGGTGAAAAATGCCCTGGAAATTAGTGAAAGTAATTAAAAAACAAACAGTTAAAAATGTACGCAATCGTAGAAATCGCAGGCAAGCAATTCAAGGTCGCCCAAGATCAGAAGATTTTCGTCAACCGTCTGAAGAACGACGAGGGTAGCGAAGTTTCTTTTGACACCGTGATGCTTAAAGACAATGATGGCAACGTCGAGGTTGGCAAACCTTACATTGCTGGTGCTAATGTAAAGGCCACCGTCCTCCGTCATCTCAAGGGCGATAAGGTTTTGGTGTTTAAGAAGATCCGTCGCAAAGGCTTCCAGAAGATGAACGGCCACCGTGACTATCTGACCCAGATCAAAATCGATAGCATCAACTAATTAACCGTAGTGTCTAACCTTTTAAAAACAGTATATTATGGCTCATAAAAAAGGTGTTGGTAGTTCCAGTAACGGTCGCGAATCCGAAAGCAAACGCTTAGGCGTCAAGATTTTTGGTGGTCAGAAGTGCATCGCCGGCAACATCATCGTTCGTCAGCGCGGCACCGCCCACAACCCCGGCCAGAATGTTGGCATGGGTCGTGACCACACGCTCTACGCCCTCGTCGACGGTGTGGTGAAATTCCACAAAGGCCGTGAGGACCGCAGCTTTGTGTCCGTGGTTCCTGCCGAATAAGAAAAAAAGATACAAAGAATTTTTGTGTTTTCATTTTCCTGCTCGATTCGTCGGGCAGGTTTTTTTTTATTGTCCCCGCTGCTGCGGGCGTTGGCGTTGGCGGGGCGGTTGCGTGATGGTGGAGGCGCCGGCGTCAGCCTTCTATCTGTAGGCGGACGCTCTCGGCGTGGATTTTCTCCAGCAGTTCCTTCATGAAGTCGGCGTCGAGGCCGAGGGAGGTGGCCTGACGCAGGCGGTCGTTCATCATGTTGGCCCAGCGCGCCTGCTGGTAGACGGGCATGTGGGCTTCGCGTTTGACGGTGGCTATGCGCTTCGACACCGCCATGCGCTGTGTGAGCAGCGAGATGAGGTCGTGGTCGATGTCGTCGATTTTGCTTCGCAGGGGCTCGAGGGCCCGGGCGGCTTCGGCCACCGAGGTGGGGTAGGGCGTCGAGGCCCAGTGGGCTATGACGTCGGCCAAGGCCTGGGGGGTGATTTGCTGGGCGGCGTCGGTGAGGGCTTCGGCGGGGTGGGGGTGCACCTCGACCATGAGACCGTCGTAGTCCAGTTGGTGTGCGGCGCGCGCCAGGAGGCCTACGAGGTCGGCGCGGCCGCCCATGTGGCTGGGGTCGCAGAGGATGGGCAGCTCCGGGCGTTCGTGGCGCAGCTCCATGGCCACCTCCCACAGGGGGGCGTTGCGGTAGCCGTGGTTGTTGTACATGCTGAAGCCACGGTGCACGGCCGTAAGGTCGTCGATGCCGGCTTTCTGCAGTCGCTCCAGGGCGCCAAGCCAGAGGCGCACGTCGGGGCAGACGGGGTTTTTCACCAGCAGGTGTGCCTGGCTGCCGCGCAGGGCTTGGCAGAGTTCGTCGACCATGAAGGGGTTGGTGGTGGTGCGGGCGCCGAGCCAGAGGGTGTCGATGCCGTAGGACAGGCAGAGCTCCACGTGTTCGGGACGTGCCACCTCGCAGCAGTATTTTACGCCGAATTCGTTGGCGAGGTCGCGCATCCAGCCTAAGGCCGGTTCGCCCAGGCCCTCGAATGCCCCCGGACGTGTGCGGGGTTTCCACACCCCGGCGCGGATCATCGTCACTTCGGGCATGGCTTTCAGCGCCAGCGTCACGTCGCGCAGCTGGTTCTGGCTCTCCACGCTGCAGGGGCCTGCTATGATGGTCTTGTCCATGGTCGTTGTTTTTTTCGATAAAAATGTTTTGCAAAAATACACAATATTTCTGAATTATCGACGTTAAAATGACATGAAAATAAAATATCTTAAGATAAAGAATTGGTTTTTGGTTACCCTGATGGGCGCCATGGGTTTCTCTTCCTGTCACTGTAGCAAGGAGTTGGCAGAGCCTCAGCCCGAAAATCCGCCCGTTCAAGACCACGGTCAGATACGTCTGATGTATGGTGTGCCGAGCATGAATTTCATGATTCGCGGCCAGGTGAAGGACAGCGATGGCCGTCCGGTGCGCGACATTCGCGTCAATATGCTCGAACGGGGTATGGAGGTGGCGGACGGCGAGTTGCAGGGCGATCCCGAGAATGTGCAGCGCTATCTGGAGAACACCGCCGTGCGTACCGACGACGAAGGACGTTTCACCATCCAGAACTCCGGCCTTCCGCAGCAGCAGGTGCGCCTGTTGGTGCGCGATGTGGACGGCATGGAGAACGGCCAGTTCCGCAACCAGGTGGTCGACATGAAGGTCGAGGCCGGCGATGTGGACCGCTCCGATGCCAGCGGCATGTACCAGGGTACCTACAACAAAGAGGTGAAAATCAAGTTGGAAAACAAATAAAATCCCATTTTGAAACTCCGTCTCTTGAAAGCAAAGCACTGGCTGCTCATCACGTTGATGGGCATGTTGGGCCTTTCCTCGTGCGAGAAGCAGAAGGATATGTATGGGTGCCCGGAGCCGGACTATAATGATTCCACCGGTATGGAACCGATGTACGGTGTGCCTGAGACGGAATTCAAAGCAATAAATTAAAGGGCAATGGGTTTGTCGCTCAGGCAGAAGGTTGGGTTGGAGCTGCAGCGGTCGCTGCGGCACAACGAAGCGCAGCTGCATCCGTTGCGGACGCTCTTCTGGGAGTGCACGTTGCGTTGCAACATGAGCTGCCGCCACTGTGGCAGCGACTGCAAGGTGCAGCCCGATGTGAAGGACATGCCCGCCGCGGATTTCCTCCGCGTCATCGACTCCATTACGCCGCATGTCGACACCCACAAGGTTTTCATTATCTTCACCGGGGGCGAGGCGTTGCTGCGTCCCGACCTGGAGGAGGTGGGCCTCGAGCTTTACCGCCGCGAGTACCCGTGGGGCGTGGTGACCAACGGTTTCCTGCTCGACGAACGTCGGCTGCAGAGCCTGATGGCCAGCGGCATGCATTCGATCACCGTCAGCCTGGACGGCTTCGAGGAGCAGCACAACTGGATTCGCCGCCATCCGCAGAGTTTCGAGAAGGCCACCGCCGCTATCCGCCTGCTGGCGCAGCAGAAGGACATCCTGTGGGATGTGGTCACCTGTGTCAATCCGCGCAACTATTCCCATCTGAAGGAGTTCCGCGAATATCTTGTGTCGTTGGGCGTTCCCGCCTGGCGTTTGTTCAGCATCTTTCCTATGGGGCGCGCCGCCGGTAATCCCGAGCTGCAGTTCACCGACGAGCAGTTCCGCGGACTGCTGGATTTCATCAAAGAGTGCCGTAATACCCCCTCCCCCCTGCGGGGTACTCCCCCTCGAGAGGGGGAGAGCCAGTTGGCGCAAGCGGGTTCCTCCCCCATGACGGCCGGAGAGCTTCCGTTCCACAGGCAGGGTTCCACCCCTGTGATGGCCGGAGCGGATTCATTCCACCGGCAGGGTTCCTCCCCCATGACGGCTGGAGAGAATTCATTCCACCGGCAGGATTCCTCCCCCATG
>Ga0256405_10000945_pt1 | contig 87159 bp, 44 predicted proteins | sample RumenRJG_02DNA_FD_189096 | JGI IMG/M metagenome (GOLD analysis project Ga0256405, IMG submission 189096) | Bovine rumen microbial communities from Lethbridge, Alberta, Canada - RJG_02 | ecosystem: Host-associated > Mammals > Digestive system > Stomach > Rumen | place: Canada: Alberta... | reverse complement strand
GACTGCGGAGAGGGGGTTTTTAGACTTTTGTTATTGTAATAAACCAAATTTATCTTACAAGGACTGTAAAATCTAAACAAAAATAATAAACTATAATCATTTTTTTAAAACCCCCATTTTATCGTCGTAGCCTTGTAAACAAGTCTACTTTGGATAAAATCAAACCCCCTTTCCCGTCGCTTTGCGACAAGGGTGTAATTCCGCTTCGCTCGTTAGGACACGACTTTTAGTCGTGGACTTCGTCTTCGACGATAAAAAAGATGTTTCGACTACGCTACGCTTGCTCAACATGACGAATTATAAAGTACGAAAGTATTATCTATAATTATAGCCATTGCTAACGCAATACTTTCCTATCGGAAAGTGTATCCTAACGGATACGGCTATAATTCACCGCACTGCCGACTCATAAGTGTCTCTTTTGACTTGTCCCAACACAAAGTGTTTGGACTGCGTTTTTTAGAGACCTTATTCGTCTTCTCCAAAACGCAAAGGCGTTTTGTCGAGTATATAATTAAATATACTTCGTGCATGTTCGCTTTCGTTTGTGCTTCATCCTTATAATAAAAACCCGACAAAACTTAACTGCGTTTTGTCGGGTGTCCGATACGATACGGGCGAGTTTTTAAAACACCGCGTTTTTAACTCTGCAAAGCAATAAGTTATTTAACGTCGTGCCAAACGTTTGTTACTACGCCCAAAATCGTACAGTCCTTTACTATTATATCGTTATAGACTTTTTTGCCGTCCACGACGTCGTCGTTTTCGGGATGAAGAACTATGCGATTTTTTTGCTTGAAAAACCTTTTTGCGGTGGCGTCTTCGTTGTCGTCGACGAGTGCGATGACTATTTGACCGTTTTCCGCGGTCTCTTGTTTCCGCACGAACATAATATCACGGTCAAAAATGCCCGCGTCTCTCATACTCGAACCGACCGCTCTTAACATAAAGAAATCGCCTTTGCCCAAAAGATCGGACGGTATGGAATACGTGCCTTCGATATTTTGCTCGGCAAACATAGGCGTACCGCAAGCGCAACTACCTATCAAAGATACTTTGACGGTACTGCCCATCGCAAGGGTTTGACCTATTGATATGCAACCGTTGTTTTCTTTGTCTATAAGCCCCCTACCCTTTAATATCTTTAAATATCTTTCTACCTTGCTAACGCTGGTAAAAAAGGACGGATAGGCTTTCATTATCGTCCTAAACGACGGCGACATGCCGTTTTTAAGTTGATAATCCTTTATATAATCAAGAGTTATATCTAACCATTTTTCGTCGTAACATTGCATAGATCACCTCGCAGGACACCTTGTCCCGCTAATATAATATCACTTTTGAAATCTATAGTCAACGAGTGCGTAGAGTTCTTGCATTTTTTTTAATAAAAAATGTTTTTCATTGATTTTTGCTCGGCTCGGTGTTATATAACTATTTATAAAAAAACGACCGTCGTAAGACTGTTTAGCCCACACAGTTAATGTTCCTTTTTCTAAACGCTCGCAAAATAAAAAAAACCGCTTATCGCATACCGAAAAGCAGGTTTTTAAATTATTGATATTATCTTTTATCAGTCCGTATCGCCGGTTATGGATACTACCGAATAAGCGACGTTTTCCAAGTGGTCGCCGACACGCTCTAAGGACGCTATTACGGTATAGAAATAACTGCTTGCTTCTACCGAACATTCTTCGAGATTCAGACGTTGAACGTGCATATCCGAAAGTTGCTTCTTTTCTTTGTCTATAATTTCTTCTTTTTCGGCAACTACGGGCAAAAGCGTCGGGTCGCCGGTTGAAAACACCGTGATGGCAAACGAAGACATTTCCATTATGGATTTCATCATACCTTCCAACTCGGCTTTTGCATTTTGAGAAAACTCTACGTTTTCGCGTTGCATTTTTAAACCTTGTTTTAAAAAGTCTTCGCCGTGGTCGCCTATACGCTCTATATCGTCCAAAACGTGGTGCAAAGCGGCAACGAAAGTAACGTCTTTTTCTTCAAGTGGTTTTCCGGATAGTTTGACTAAGAATTTGCTTATCTCTTTGGTTAAAAAGTCGATCTCGGCTTCGGCGGCAAGTATGCGCTCTTTTTTTGCAAAGTCTTTATTTATCATTGCGTTAAAACCGCGTTTTAAGTTGGATATTGCAAGTTCGTTTAAATGAGTAACTTCTTTTCTTATTTGCGGTATTGCCAAAGCGGGCGTTACCAATAAGTTTTCGCTTATATAGTACATACGGAAAGCGTCTTGCGGTTTTTTCTCCTTTATTACCTTTTCGGCAAGTTTGACCAAAGGTTTTAAAAACGCAAACATTAAAAGCGAAGCCAGCGCGCTATAGACTACGTCGAAAATAGACGCTTGCCAAGCGGCAGACGAGATTTTAGAGAACGCCGTAACGATAGGGGCTTTGAATATCCAAGTAAGTCCGCCGACTATAATAGCGCCTACAAGCCCGGTAAAGGCATAAATAGCCGCAATGCGCCGACCTATTACGTTGCCTTTAAAACTTGCTATTAAGGGCATCAAAGTTGTACCTACCGTCGCGCCGATTATCAAAAACATTGCTTGTCCCAACGCTAACGTGTTGGCGTTTATCATAACGATAACGATACCTATTACTGCAGACGAAGACTGTATCATCGCCGTAAAGAGTATGCCGACCAAGAATAAGAGCAACGGGAAGTCGATAGCCGAGAACATATTTGTAAAAAATCCCGTTATGTCCGAATTGTTTTTGATAGCGTAACTCATTATAAATAAGCCCGTAAATAATACGCCGAACCCCGTTAAAACGTAACCCACGCTATTTGCGGTGTTATTATTTTTAACAAACATTATTAAAATAATGCCGACTAATGCCAAAGACATTAAAACGGGAGTCATATTAAAGGAAGACAGGGATACCAATATACCGGTAATGGTGGTGCCTAATCTTGCGCCCAACGCAATAGACGCCGCTTGCGCCAAGGTAACTATTCCCGCGTTAGCAAGACCCATTGTCATAACGACTGTCGCATCCGACGACTGTATAACCATCGTAGTGCCGACGCCCATCCAATAGGTGGCAAAGCTTTTGTTTCCTATACGGTTAAATAACTGTCTTAACCCTTGACCTGCACTCTTTTCCAATCCGTCGCTCATAAGACGCATACCCGTCAAAAAGACGCCGGAACCGCATAACAATAAAAAAATACTTTCAAACAAAGATAGATTCATATCATAATTATAACCTATCGATATAAAACTTGTCGACTTATTTTTTATGCTTGCGGTCGATCAACTTAACGTTGAGTATAAAAAAGCCTTGCCGTAGCAAGACCTTTTTAAATAAAGGGAGTTAAGGTAGGTGTAATTATTAATACACAAACGAGAATCGCATAAATTGTTATCGTAATCCTTGAAAGCGAGAGCGTTTACACCCAGCAAATAAGTACGGGTTTTTACTTGTTTGTTCTAATCGGGCAAACTACGTTTTACGCCCGACTTCTTTGCTTCCGTCAAAAATCTATCGGATTCTTGACGGTTTTTAAATCGGATAATATATTAAATAGATGTTTCGACTACGCTCAACATGACGATAGACGGAGTACGTTCTCATATTTCGTCATTCTGAGCAAGCGAAGCGCCGTCGAAGAATCTATATCCATATACGCTTTAGCGTTTACACCCTTTCGACCGTTTACGGTCGAGAGAAAGGGGGCTCGATTGCCACCAAAGGACGACAAAATGGCGTCCGACGTGGGAATGGGGGTTTTAAAAAAAATGATTATGGTTTATTATTTTTGTTTAAATTTTATTGTGATTATAAGATAAAAATAGTCTATACAAAAATAAAAATCTAAAACCCCCTCTCCGCAGTCGTAGTCAATCAAAGATTGCCTTCTTTGTGCGCAGACAATCCCCCTTTCCTTCGACCGTAAACGGTCGAAAGGGTGCAACCCCGCTTCGCTCGTTTGGACACGACCATAAGTCGTGGACTATGTCTGCGACGATAAGATAAAAAACTTTTTTCGGCAGAAAAAACTTGCGTTAGCAAAAGGCAATAATTAATTTGGATATAGATCCTTCGACTTCGCTCAAGATGACGTAAATAAATTTTATTTACATTGTCGTCATAAGGATTGCGTTAGAAATAGTTATATTTATAAAATTTGACTTACTACTCGTCATACTGAGCGAAGGTTGAAGACCGTAGTCGAAGTATCTATTTAATAAGGCTATCCTTGTTAAAACCCGTCAAAAAGCCAAATGATTTTTGACGGAAGCAAAGAAGTCGGACGAAAATCGAAGTTTGCGAGTTTTTTGAGTAAACAAGTAAAAGCCCGTACTTCTTTGCTATGTGCAAACGCTTACGCTTTTAAGATAAAACTGATCCTGTTCACGTGTCGGAGCCATTATGGCTGTATTGTCTGGAATTATGCTAAAGCACATTCTTCGCTATATTTGTCGTATGCTATTCTCTCTAACATTTGTTTTCGATTTTTGTACTCGCAAGATGACCTTTTCGTTTTGACTATTTCTTTTATCCGCTCTTCTACTATCATATCGGCAAAATTGCTTATCCTTAATTGGTCTTGTACGTTTTTGCAATGAAGATACTCGTTGTTGTTATTTAATTCCATTTGTCTTAAATATTCTTCCTTGTTGACTTCCATTACGTTTATAATAGCGTCCTTTTGATGATGTTTTACGCGAGGAAAATGCCTTGTTTTTTCAGCAGCTTCTTTTTTGTCCTTCGCCAGAACGGGAAAATCTATAGGCACATACCTGCCTTTTCCGACGTGTCCGCATTTTGCGGTAACTATATAATAAAAAATTGTTCTTTTCATGTTTTTCCTATCTCTTATTCTATATTTTTATTTCATAAAGCGGAAGAGCCTTCGACTTCGCTATAGACAATTTTTTAAAGAAATCTCTATTTCTTTGCGTTAAGCGAAGTCGAAATATATCTATCCCTTTGTTCGGTTTACTTTTTCTTATTTTCTTTGTATTCTTCCAATAGCGACGGGCTATTTTTCAAGAGTTTGCGCATTGTCATGTCGTCGACTTTGTTGTTAGCGATCTCTAATTGCCGTTTAGAGCTTTCCAAAGCGTCTTTCGTCTTTTTAAGATCGTCGATAGATTTGTCTATTTGCTTTATCGCTTTGTCGAAAAACTCTCCCGCCCTTTGACAGTTTTTACCAAAATCGTTTTTAAACTCGGCAAGTTGCGTTTCCAGCGCCGTAACGTCTGCGTTTTGTTGTTGAAGTAACGCCAATTCCCTTTGTTGAGAAACCGTTCTTAACGCCATACCTTTTAAAATATTGATAATAGTAATGAAGTTTTGCGGGCGTACTACGTACATTTTGTCGTAACGGTAAGATACGTCGGTTATTCCGTCGTATAATTCGTTATCGGGTTCTAGCGTACTGACTAATACGGCGTACTCTATATTTTTGTTTTTGCGGTCCTTGTCTAATTCTTTAAAGAAATCCTCGTTTTTCTTCTTTACACTATTGCTATCCGAAACGTTTTTCATCTCAAAGATTATCGAGATATATTCCAACCCGTCTTCGGTATAATCTTTATAAATAAAGTCGGCTTTGCTATGCTCTACTATTAAATTGTCTTTTTCAAAGTATGCGTTAGGATATGCGGTAGGACGTAATTTGTTAAACTCGTTCATGCAATATTGCTCTAACGATTCGCCTATCATTTTAGTAGACAGTCCGGTTTTGAAATTTTCGAGATAGTTTATTCTTTCTTCTCTTTTTCTGATCTCTATCTCATATTGATCTTTGATGTCTTGTTTTTCTTGCATGGCGGTTTGTCTTTCGGTGCTTATGATCTCGGCACATTCGCTTTTGATTTGTTCCGTTCTTAATTTGATCTGCAATTCTTGTTTGTCGACTTCTTGTTTTAACTCGTTTTCCTTTTCGGCAATTTTCGATAGCAATTCTTTGATTTGGGCGTCTTTTTCGGCAAGAGCGTTTTTCTTTTTCTCTTCCATAAGGGACGCTTCTATTTCATAATTGCGTTTTTCCGCTTCGAGTTTTTCTTTAACGGCTTTTTCTACCCTTCTGTCAAATTCTTTATCTTTGATTTGGGCGGCTATTTGATTATACGTAGTTTCGTCTATAGTAAATTCATTTTTGCAATGGGGACATATAAGTTTATTCGACATAATTCTTTCTCCTTGTTTATCGTATTTATAGTTATTTTCATTACTTGATAATGACGTTTGGGTTTTGCGAACGCAATTTCTCTTTGTTTTGTCATATTCTCTACGACTTCGCCTCTAAAAGAAATCGTCTCGTCGTTTGCTAACGTTGAAGCGTTTGACGTCGGCTTCTTATTAAATTTAATTGTAAAATCTTTCAAAATGAATAATTTACCTCCGTATGAATATATATCGCTGAATATGAATAAAAATGCACTTATCGTTTTTGGACTTTAAACCCTTGTTTTGTTGTCGACGGGACAATTGTAACGCATAAAAAACCGATTGTCAAGGCTTTTTTTGAAAAAAATTTTAAAAAAAATGCAAAAAATTACGTCAACTTTACTTGTATAAAAACCCTTTTCTATATCGTATTTTTATACAAAATAACTTGATGGTTATTCATTTATATCAACTTTATTTCCTGCAAGTCCACTTGTATCAACTTCGTTTGCGTCAAGTGGGGTTATAGTAACTGTATCTCGCGAATAAATACGTTAAAACGTATGAAAAAGGCAGTTAAGAACGTCTTTTTCTTAACTGCCCAAAATCTAAATATCGTTTTTAAAGTCTTCGTTTTTTGATTAGTCGATGGTCGTACGTTTGCGTTTAAGTATTTTGTTTTTTTCGGCTAATTAAATAATTTTTATATTGACTTATATATTATATATTATTTTTAATATTATTCTAAGACGTAACTATCGTAAAACGCCGCCGAGTTATCCCATCCGTCAACGTAGTTTCTATAATTTTGTATCGTCGAAAGATTTACGCAACCGCCAAAACAGTACGGTCTTAAATAGATGTAATTATCATTGATTTGATCGGTATCGTTAAGTATAAGCGTTGCCAAACTGCTCATACCGTAGAAAAATCCCGCGTCCACTTCTTTTATGTTGTAACCGACGGTTATCTTTTTGATGACCGTATTATCTCCGCCAAAGGAATATGCGGAAAAGTCTTTATCCGCCATAACTCTAACGACGGGTTTTTCGACGTTGTTCCCGTTTATCTTTACGATTACGGTATTGGGTATATCCAATCCGTCAAAAGATATTCCGCCGTACCAACCGACCAACGCAAAGCCTTCTATTTTAGAAACGTCGTCGGCATTTTTTAGGGTGTAAGAATATTTTTCTTGCTCGACCGAAAAACTGCCTTCTATCCTTTTGTATGCGCTCGTTTCCGTCGTGGTTTCATTTCCGCTGCTTTCTACGGGGACGAACATTTGATATTTTAAGGAAGGATTATCGTTTTGTATGGTAAATTCCACGTACAAAGACTCGTGTTTGTTTTCTTGCCAAATTGCCAACGATACTCCTACGGTCGCACCGACTATCGCAAGGACGGCTACGACGCATATTATTATTGTTATCAAAGTTTTCTTTTTCATAAACTGCTCGCTTTACGGATTCGTTTGTTCTATTTCAACGCTTATTGCTACGGTCATATAAATCTTATCTGCGTCGCGTATCAAAGGGTCTATAAGTTCGTCGGGCTCCGCCAAATATATTTCGGCGTATACGAAGAAACTTTCCGTTCCGTATAAAATAAACGAACCGCTCTTTTTATCGTCGGATAAGCTTTGATAAACTCTTACTCTGTCGCCTTGCCCGTTTTTTAAAGACTCGGGAACCGTTTCATCTTCGCCTTTTGTTATAAAATATATTTTATTTACTACAAATTCGTCTTCGTCAAAATAATCGTCGACCTCGGGATCGTCCGAAGCTTTAAAGCCGATGTTAAAATTCACTACGGCATATTGAGCGTCTTGACGCGGAACTTCTTTATAATCATAAGTGTTTGCGTCAAACGTATATATTTTTTCTTCACATTCGGAAAAAGGCGAGATCGTCCTAGGGAAGCTTTTAAATGTAATACTGCCGTCTTCGTCGTTGACTATCGGTTCGTACGCGTCCTCGGTTATTAAATAGTCTTCTTGATTGAAAGTGGAAGGGTCGTCGTTTAATTTATTGCCTTTGTCGTCCAAAATATAAATACCCGCGTGATCTTGGTATTTCGAATCGGTTGCGTCAAAATAATATTTAGTATAATGGAACTCGGTTTCCCAACCTAAACTATGGTCGTTTTCGTCTTTCCATACGACGCGATAACTTGAATTAAGTTTGGGGAACAACGTTGCGCCCGTTTCGGGATCGTGAGGCAAAAGCGCGGGTTCGTAGCCGTAACCTTCATTGTATATATTAAAAGAACCTTCTATTTCCGAAATAGTCGCGGCTTTTGAAATATAACTGTTTGAATCTTGAGCATTAGTTTTCAAAACGTCGTATGGTAATCCTTCGGCTATTGCGCCGGGCATGGCGACGGCGGGGGTCAATGCGGTATTGCTCTTTACGACGTTTGCGTCCATATAGACGTACAAAACGCCGTCCGCCAAAATCTCGAACGTATAAGGTTTGCTAAACGTTGCGCTTTTCCAAGCAAAAGAGAACGCCAAAATAGAGATTATCAAAGTGATCCCTATTGCTGCGGTTATTATGATTTGGCTAATTCTTTTTACTTTCATAATTCTATAATTAACGCTCGTAGAAAGCGAATATCGTGTTATTGGTCAAATTAGCGAACGTCGAGTCGCTAGCGACGTTAGACGATAAGTTAAATGTGGGAGCGTCGTTTATCATCGTCCTTAACAACACGTCCGTAGTTTCGTTAGTACTATTGCTCCATTTTGCAAAAGAGTACAAGGACGCAATATATACTCCGGTCGCGGACGAGGGCGTCGGCTCGTTGGTTACAATGTTGTTAAGCGAAATTCCTTCGGGAATATTCGTAATCGTAACGTTGTTTCCGGAAGAACCGGTAAACGTACCGCTAGAGTTGCCGTTAAAGCGCACGTTATATCCTTCTGCGACGTTTACGGCGTTTAAAGTTATACGCCCGGTGACGGAGTAAGTGATAGTGCTAAGAGGCGGTTCCCAAGAAGAATAGAGGTCAAGTTGTAACGTATACGTCTTACGTTCGTTCCAAACGGCATAAAGAGTCGTGTTAGTGCCTAACGCAAAGGTGTTAGTCGAAGAGAGCATGACCCATTCGTTTCCGTTATTATAAGTCCAACCTTTTAAAGTAAGCGCTCTCGTTTCGGTGCCGATAGTTGCGGTCGCGGTTGCGGAATACGATTTTAAGGAGTCGTAAGCGTCGGTGTTCTTCTCGGCAAATATCGAAGCAACGCCGTTACTCGTCGTGATCGCATTTCCGCCTTTAGTAACGGATATGTTCGTAAGTCTTGCGTAGTTGTTGCCCCACGTCGTGGGAATAGTTAAATCGACATATGCTTTTTCTTTATAAACGGCGTAAAGCGTAGTATCTTGATCTATAGAAATGCCGGTGTTGTGAAAAGCGTCGTTTAGTTCTCCGTTAGTATAGGAAGGCGTTTCGCTCGAACTCCATCCTACGAAGAAAAATCCGTCCTTTTGAGGCGCCGCTATCGTATCGGTTACGACGTTTTGAACTTCTCCGTCTACAATGGTAGGATTAGTTATAGTTATAGTTTGTGTAGTATAATTATAATTTGCCGTTGCTTTTTGATAATAATTGGATGTAGGACGCATAAAGCACTCGACGTCGGATTGTTCGTTTTTGAGATCTAACGTCAAAACGGGGGATCTGCCGACCAAAGCGTAAAGAGTTACACTCTTATCTCTTAACGGTCTCGTAGACAATTTATAGATATCGCTTATGGACGATGTTTCTCTATAAATCAAATAGTCGTAATCCAACTTCTTTTCGTTATATTCTTTTGCCGCCCAGTCCATAAAATAATAACTATAGTCGACGTCGTTTTCTAAGTATATCTCCCCGATAGGCCACGTTGCTTTTACGCCTTCCGCGTCGACAAGATCGAATCCCGTGGTCGGAAATCTATATGCTAAAGAGGAAGAACGACCGATAGGCGTGTGACTGTCGTTAGCTTCGTAGCCGTCGCTAATAAAGGTTATAGTGTGCATATTCTCCAAATCGAACAACGCCGACAAAGTGAAATTTGCAAACATATAAGTTTCATCGCAAAAATCAAAAGTATAATCGCTGTCGATGTCGTCTTGCGTTTCGGCAAGCAGTTTCATCGCAACGTCCCCTTGGAAATATATGTATAAGATAAACGTTTGATCGTGTTCTTCGGCAAAAGAAAGTAAAGTGCCGTCGTCAACGTTTCTAAAAAATCCGTTTTCCGACCGATAAAGATCTCCCGTTTCTTCGTAAGTTTCGGTCTCTTCATTATATTCGGCATGCCTTAATTCCATCGAAAAATTATCCCAACACTCTTCTTCGGTCAGTTCGTAAGGGGTGGATCCCGATATAACGTATTTGATTTTTGAAAGTTCGGTAAGTTTATAAGTAAAATAAGGTCCGATATTATCTTCTTCAAGGACGTCCGTATTTATTGTAAAAGGGGTATAAGTCAAATAATAAGGCGAGTCGAGTCCGTCGTACACTATGCCCGTTTGTCCCATGTATCTACCGTAAGACTCGTCCGCTTGTGTTTCTATAAGCAAGGAACTTATACCCTCGGCGGCAAAGGTTGCGGATTTTGCGATAACGGTTGTATTTCTAGCCGAAAACCAAGCAATAGAATAGCTTATTATCGCCACCAAAACGGCAGCGGTAACCGCTATAGATACTATTAATTTTGGCAAATTCGGGTTTTTCTTCATAATCTCTCCGTTCGCAATTAAATAATTTATAATATAGTTACTTATTCATCATAAATTATGACATTTTGTAAGCAAAATTTCAATATTGAAATAATTAATTTATTATTAAGTTTTAAATATTAAGTATATATCTATCGAAATGAAACGACATGAACGTTTGTAAAGCCAAAACGAACGTAGCCATTTAACGTTATAAAAATTAACAGAGCAATCAAAAGGCGGTAAAAGTAAATAGAAGGCGATATAATATACAATTTTTTAAAAAAATGGTTTAAAGAGTATTCAAATTTTAAAAATAATGTTATAATAGAATAGCAAAAAATAAAAACGTCGTGGAAGTGTATCGAAGTGGTCATAACGAGGCGGTCTTGAAAACCGTTTGGGTGCAAGCCCACGGGGGTTCGAATCCCTCCACTTCCGCCAAGAGAAAGACGAAGTCGATTTTGACTTCGTTTTTCGTTTAAAAGTAGTAGAAATATCGGGGGGATTCGAACGAGAGCGTAAAAAAAACGCCACAGTGCCATTTGCCGATTTTTCTAAAATAATCACTTCATACAGATTGTATGGATTGAAAATTTTGCGGTTTTATAGTATTATATGATTAACGAAATTAAATTTGGAGTGTCGTAGTTTTAGTATGGGTTGGTTTAATTATTACGGGCTTATCATAATGGTAATTATAATGATACCGAATATTATTTATGCTATTAAAAATAGAACCAACTCCACAGTTTACCAAAATAAAGCGATCGAGATTTCTGAACAAATCGGCAGATACGGCTGTTTTGTTTTTATGATATTTAATATTCCGTACACCTATTATAATTTTTGGTTTGAAAATGCGTTGTTTGTATATCTGTCGGTAAACGGCGGACTGTGTTTTTTATATCTACTTTTTTGGGCAATTTGTTGGAAAAGAAATGACAAATTAAAAGCGTTAGTGCTTTCAATTATTCCGTCTTGCATTTTTTTATTCAGCAGCATTGTTTTGGTAATTATTCCGCTCGCAGTATTATCCATTCTTTTCGCCGCATGTCATATTTATATCAGTTATAAAAATTCGATTTAGGTTACTATCGCTCCGCCAAGAGAAAGACGAAGTCGATTTTGACTTCGTTTTTCGTTTAAAAGTAGTAGAAATATCGGGGGGATTCGAACGAGAGCGTAAAAAAAACGCCACAGTGCGGCGTTTTTAGCGGCTGACCGAAGGCAAATAATAGTCGGAAAAAGATAAAAGTAATAATCGGCTATTATTTGACAAGAACAAATTCCTAACTCTCCGCCAGAAGAAGGCTGTACAAAAGGTATAGCCTTTTTCTTGTCTTTATCGTTGACGTTTTCGGTCATGTTGCAAATGTTATACGGCGTGCGAGCCTCTATCACAGTCGCCGTACATTGTCTCACTCTTGCCAATGGGATAATTAGTGATTTTGCTAATTATGGTTTTTTATATAATTGTTAATGAATATTTGCAGAGTACCAAAAGCATTTTTCTATGGATTGATTTTTCTATCGTGAGTTTGTATAATGAATATGAGTAAGGCAAAGGAGATGATTGGATGAAAAGAATTATTGCGATGATAATGGCTACCATCATAGCATCTTCTACATGCTATTTTTTATGCGCATGTATGGGGTATACGAGCATAAGCCGCTATGACGATGCGGATAAATATTTGGTCGGGTCGCAAACCTACGAAAACGCAGACCTTGACGAATTGCGAATCGACTGGCCGAAAGGACAAATCGTATTAGTGGAAGACCCCAACGCGACGTGCGTCACCGTAACGGAAGAAAACAATCTCGATGACAAAAAGAAGGTACACTCCCACTACCACGATGGTATATTGAATATCGAGTTTTGGCAATCCGGTTTGCGTAGCTACGTGAGCGAAAAGGACAAGCACCTAACGGTGACGTACCGCAGTGCGTGCAACCTTGCCGTAAACACAGCGTCAAGCATATTGAAAGCGAACGTGTTGAATGCGGAAAACGTGGATTTCAAAATGACTTCCGGCAACATTGACGTCGACAATATAACGTGTGACAAACTGGTGTGCGAGATGACATCGGGGGATATTGATATCGACAAGGTCGACTGCAACATATTCAGTTTGGATATGACTAGCGGCGATGCGTATTTTGCCGAGATAACGGCTACTTCTGTGTCCATGTCGCAATCATCGGGCAATATTACTGCCCGCGCGCTAAACGTTGATACCTTTAAATCCAATAGCACTAGCGGAGATTTGGACGCATCCTTTGGTCGTGCCAATCTTATCGACATCGCCTTGACAAGTGGCAACACCGAGATAGGCATACCTGCCGATGGAGCGACGGTGGCGATGGCAAGCACTAGCGGGAGTTTCAAGAGCAACCTTACGTATAGCGTCGTCCAAGGCAAGTACGTCTTTGGGAATGGAAAGTGCGAAATAGGCATTGAGATGACGAGCGGTAGCGTGCGGATAAAATAGAGGCAGATAATTTTATAAAATGGTATTATAGACGGAAATGGGGTGTATTATAAATCCACTCTTCTCCCCTAATGGATGGCTGTACAAATAGTATAGCCTTTTTTTATTTTTCAGTATATTATTAAAATCCTTGATATCTCTTTAGCCGTTTGCAAAAAAACGAGTATAAAGACAGTTTTTATATCTAGTTCTTACTCTTCACTAAAAATACTAAGATTAGTAACAAGGATCGTTCTTTTCGATTTGAATAGGTAGGTGTGATTTCCTTACGATAGAATGAGAGTTTTCGTTTTAAATATTATTACAATTATAAGTTACCTTAAACTTCTCTGTTTAGTCCAATTCACTGACTAAATACCACTCGTCGTTATAGTAAAGAAAGTCGGCGGACAGTTTTTCTACCAATATGGCTAAAAATTGTCCGGCGGATAAATAGTCGTATTTGTTGTATATAGGTAGACCTATAACGCGGTTGATCTCGTCTTCTCGGGTATTGTCGCAAATACATCTAAAGAAATGCGATAGCCCTTTATCTACGTTACCCGCACTCGTATTGTGATTATCGGCAATATTTTGATATACGACTTTTATCAATTTGCCCTTTTTACATCTATGTGCAAGAATATATTTTATCGCTTCTTTGGCATAAATAAAACCCGCCATGTCGATACGACCGCCAAGAGAAATCAGCAGTTCGGATATTTTACCGTTTAGTAGTACTTCATTTTTAAAACTATTATTTTCCATAAAAACCCCTTTAGTCAGCAACGCTTGACTTTATTTCGGCGCAAAGCGACCGATCGTCTTAATTATATATTATCAACCAAAATAATACAATATTTTTTATTATTTTTCAAAAACTCGACAAAAAACATTATTACGATGATCTAAAAGATCCTAACAAGGATAGAAATCGTTTAAAATTCATTATTTTTTTGATTTTTATAAATATTGTTTTTTTATGTTAATAAATATTTGCCTTTGTAAACAATCATTAATGCTATTATTAATATTAAATATAACATTACAAAGTAAGTTCAAATGAAAAAATACAACAAAGCGTTTACTATCGTAGAATTAGTCATCGTTATTGCAGTTATAGGCGTTTTGACCGCCGTTTTGATACCTACTTTTACCAGATTGGTTAAAAAATCAAAAATCAGCGCAGATACGCAACTTGTTAAAAATTTAAACGTTTTATTGAGTGCCGATAAAGTGGAAACTACGCATTTTACGTATAGCGAAGTTTTAGAGTATTTGTCGGAAAACGGCTATAAAACGAGCGATATAAAATCGAAAGTTAAGGGTAACGAAATACTTTGGGATTTAAAAAACGATTTGTTTTGTTATTTTAATAACGGCGAAATAGAATACTACCCCGAAGGGTTGGAAATCAAAAAAGAAAACACCTACAATTATTGGAAGATTTTCGATCAAGCCATCGACGTTAACAACGAATTTTCTATATACGTTGATTCTACCGCTTGCGCACAAAGTTTAGAGTCGAGAGAAATAAACGTCGGTATCGATTGCGGGAAATATCCGATAAACGACATAAGATATGTAAATACAAATAACGAAAACGCAAGAGAAACGACTATCTATACTAACGATTACAACACTAACGTTACGATAAACGCACCATTTGACGTGGTAAACCATTTAGGTAAGGCGGGTAGCGTTAATATTATAGCCGTTGCAGAAGAGTCCTATCACGAATACGGCAAAGTTCCATTTGTAGAAATAGCCGGCGGCAACTTGGTTTTGGAAAAAACTTCGGACGTTGCGAGCATTTATTTAAATTCTACCGACGGACAGTTTAAAAACGGCGAACTTACCATATCGATAGATATAACGAACTCTTTGACGCAGCCTACCTTATCAAGAGATAACGTAAGTATAGGCGAAAACGGAACTTATATAGTTAAAATCATAGACGATACCCCGAAATACGTTTGGATAATCGGAGACGGAAGCGAACAAAATACCGTCGTAACCAATGATAATACTGCTATTGCCGAAAACGGTGTGATTAAAGTCGGCGTATCACAAGGCGTTACTACGGATAGTTTCATCGCCCAATTATCAAACGATGGCGAAGGCAAAGCCAAATTATCTAAAGAAGAGTCCAAGCAAGAGTTATACGATCTATTAAGCGGCGAAGACGCCCCGACAAACGAATTAATAGACGGCGTTGCAAAAATCGACGACGTTATATATCAAGATTTTCAAAGCGCCTTGGACGCGGTAGCCACGGATGGAATTAACGTAAAAATAGTCTTGTTTGACGATATAACTCAAAGAATAATAATAGAATCGGGCAAAAACGTTACTATCGATTTTAACGGACACTCTGCGGATTACTCTCAAATAAATAGCATTAGCGGCGCACAAAAAGTGATTATCGTAATAGAAGAAGGCGCTGTTTTATCTCTTTTAAATGCGGACGTCGTTTTCGACCTTGACTCAGCAGTATGTTCGTCGATGATAACAAATTCAGGCGAATTATCTTTAAGCGGTAATTTTACTTCTACCCGTTTAAACGGTACGCCGTTTATTACTAATCAAGCCGATGCAACTTTAACTATAACCGATGCAACTATTCATACTAGAGCGAATAATAGTTGTATTATAAACCGCGGATCGATAGAGATAAACGGTAATACGACGATAAAAAACGATGATAGTGAAATCTTTAACAACTATTCTCAATTAACTATAAATAACGGCACTTTTTACGGTGCTACTACTATGGATAGTTATACGATCATTATCGAGAATAACGAATATGCTGAAGTCACGATAAACGGCGGTACTTTCATTTGCGTTGTCGAACCCGAAGAGGGTTACAGACTCGGCTACGTAGCAGAGCCCAATTTTGGATATATTTATATAAAAGGCGGTTCTTTTAACGTAAATCCGCTGACCCCGTTTGGCGACTATCCTTCCGACGTAACCGATTATATAATAATAAACGGTAATTTGACCTTACAAAACGGGTATTGGGTAGTAGAACAATTATTGTTATAATATTTAACACCAAACAAAATCCCTATTTGTTATAGAAAAAGATCTCGATGTATTTGATTATATCGAGATTTTTTAAGTAGTGTAACTTTTAACCGTATCCAAAGTATACTCTTTTCGGTAGAAAAGGTATTGTGCTAACAATGCTATTATTATATAACGGAGTATACATTAAGTCACCCTGTGCATCGTCGAAGGGGGCTTTGTCCTTTTTATAAGGACGTCTATACAGCAAAAAAATAGTTTAGTAATGGCTATAATTATAATTGTTGCACTTAGTAGGTCGTCATCCTGAGCAAGCGTAGCGAAGTCGAAGGATCTATATCCTATAAAGCGTTAGCGTTTGCACCCTTTCGGACGTTTACGGACGAAGGAAAGGGGGATTGTCTGCGCACAAAGTAGGCAATCTTTGATTGCCTACGACTGCTGAGAGGGGGTTTTTACGCTTTTATTTTCGTATAGACTATTTTTATCTTATAATCACAATAAAATTTAAACAAAAATAATAAGTCGTAATCAATTTTATAAAAACCCCCTTTTTATCGTCGTAGCCTTGTAAACAAGTCTACTTTGGCAATCAACCGCCAAATGTTGTTATTGCATTCGCAATAACGTATTATCGAAACAAATCGATAATACCCTATTCTTCGAATAGACATTTGCCGTCCGCACTGCACTCGGCGAAAATATACAAGTGCATTTTAGCCTTCGTTTGTGCTCCCCCTTTCCCGTCGCTTTTATTGGCTATCCATTTTAAAACCCGTCAAAAATCCGATAGATTTTTGACGGAAGCAAAGAAGTCGGGCAAAAATCGTAGGTTGCTCTATAAGAGCAAACAAGTAAAAGCCCGTACTTATTTGCTGGGTGTAAATCCGCTTCGCTCGATAGGACACGCCCCTTGGTCGTGGACTACGTCTTCGACTATAAAAAAGACGTTTCGACTAGGCTCAACGTGACGATAGACAAAGTACTCTCATTAGGCATTGTAAAAATATCAATAAGGTATGTTGACAGAGAGTCAGATAATTGATAAAATATATTGACAAGATGTCAAAATATTAAAGGGGTTGAACATGGCAAGACGTGCATCCGAAAAATTGAAGGAAACAAGACGGGACGAGATAATCGACGCGTGCGAAAAACTTTATAGGTCTTTGAGTTTTAAAGAGATAACTATGAAAGAGATCAGCCAAGAAACGAGTTTTACAAGACCGTCTATTTATAACTATTTTCAAACCAAAGAAGAGATATTTCTCGCTTTGTTTGCAAAAGAGTACGACAGATGGATAGAAGATCTTAACGATTTGTACGAAAAAGATCGTTTGACCGTTGACGAATTTGCGGAAGGGTTATCGAGAAGCGTAGAAAAGCGGGCTTTGCTTTTAAAGTTGCTGTCGATGAATATGTTCGATATGGAAGAAAACAGTCGAGAAGAAGCGTTGGCAAACTTTAAAACAAGTTACGGAAACGCTTTAAAGGCGGTAAGTAAGTGTTTGGATAAGGTTTCGCCGAGTTTAAAAGAAAAGGAAAAGGAAGATTTTATATATTCGTTTTTCCCGTTTATGTACGGCATATACCCGTATACTTCGGTTACCGAAAAGCAAAAAAAGGCGATGGAAAACGCCAACGTCGGATTCGTTTACAACACGGTTTACGACCTAACGTTTAAAACTGTAAAAAAATTATTGAATAGGGGTGAGTTATGATAACTATAAATATTTACTACACGGGCAAAAACGGTAGCGCAAAAAGGTTTGCGGAAGAGATGATCTCAAGCGGTATAGTCGCAAAGATAAAAGCCGAAGACGGCAATCTCGGTTACGATTATTTTTATTCGCAAGCGGACGAAGAGACCGTTCTTTTGATAGACTCTTGGAAAGATCAAACCGCCTTGGACGTTCATCACGCGTCCCCCATGATGAAAGAAATATCTAGTCTTAGAGAAAAGTACGATCTTCATATGAAAGTAAACAGATTTACGTCCATAGACGACAATTTAGGCGACGAAAGATTTATAAGAAAATAAAACTAAAAGTAGGAGATAGAAATGGAAGAAAAAATAAAACAAACGGCAGGAAGAGATCAACTCGGTGAGTTTGCGCCGACGTTTGCACATTTAAACGACGACGTTTTGTTTAGCGAAGTTTGGAACCAAAGCGCCATAAACGTTAAAACAAAATGCATTATAACCGTGGTGTCGTTGATGGCGTCCGGCATTACCGACAGTTCGCTTGTTTATCACTTACAAAACGCTAAAAATCAAGGTGTTACCAAAGAAGAAATAGTCGCAATAATAACGCACGCTACTATGTACGTGGGCTGGCCCAAAGGGTGGGCAGTTTTTCGTTTGGCAAAAGATATTTGGAAGGATGACTCCCCCGCGACTACCCCGAAAGAAGAGTATCAAAAGAGCATTTTGTTCCCTATCGGCGAAAAAAATCCTTATGGCAAATATTTTGTAGGCAACAGTTATCTTGCCCCAGTTTCGTTAGAGCAAGTGCCCATTTACAACGTAACTTTTGAGCCTTCATGTCGCAATAATTGGCATATCCATCAAGCGAAGTCGGGTGGCGGTCAAATGCTTATTTGCGTAGGCGGTAGGGGTTTTTATCAAGAGTGGGGCAAAGATCCCGTCGAAATGACCCCCGGCAAGGTCGTAAATATTCCCGTCGGCGTTAAGCATTGGCACGGCGCGGCGGCAAACTCTTGGTTTTCTCATTTGGCGATAGAGATACCCGGAGCCGAAGGCTCTACGCAATGGTTAGAACCCGTTTCCGATGAAGATTACGCTAAATTGAACTAAAAAGCGCTAAAAAGTGGATAGCCTTTATATGAAATAGATACTTCGACTGCGGTCAACATGACGATAGACAAAGTACGAAAGTATTATCTATAATTATAGCTATTGCTAACGCAATTCTTTCCTATCGGAAAGAGTATCCTAACGGATACGGCTATAATTCACCGCACTGCACTCGGCGAAAATATACAAGTGCATTTTAGCCTTCGTTTGTGCTCCCCCTTTCCCATCGCTTTTATTGGCTATCCATTTTAAAACCCGTCAAAAATCCGATAGATTTTTGACGGAAGCAAAGAAGTCGGGCAAAAATCGTAGGTTGCTCTATAAGAGCAAACAAGTAAAAGCCCGTACTTATTTGCTGGGTGTAATCCCGCTTTGCTCGTTTTGACACGACCACAGTCGTGGACTACGTCTTCGACGATAAAATAGATGTTTCGACTACGCTCAACGACTCATAAGTATCTCTTAAGACTTGTCTTAACGCAAGCGACTGACTCATAAGCACGTCCTTTGACTTGTCTTCACGCAAGCGTAAAGACTGCGTTTATTGGACGGCTTATTCGTCTCCTCCAAAACGCAAGCGTTTTGTCGGGTTTTTAATAAGGAAAGCTTATTCGTCTCCGTCAAAAATCTTCTTGGATTTTTGACGGGCTTTAATAAGGAAAGCCTTTTTAATTAGATGTTTCGACTACGCTCAACATGACGATAGACTGAGTACTTTCCTATATAATCGTCATTCTGAGCAAGCGAAGCACCGTCGAAGAATCTTTGTCTTTATTAAATAGATACTTCGACTACGGTCTCCGCCCTTCGCTCATTATGACGATAGACAAAGTACTATATCATTACGTCAACCTAAGTATGGACGAAGGATCTATATCCGCTTTTAAAGTTCGGTTTTACCGATTTCAATAAGTGTTTCGACGACTTTTCGCTAGATGAAGCATACCGCATAGTATTCTACTTTGTTTCTCTTTACAATCGTCCTATAATGTCAAGCACGTTTTTTCCAATAATAATTTTTATATGTGACTCTTAAATAGGTTGCATTGTTAGACGCATTCGTAACGTTCATATTTGCTCCACTTGTTGCAGTAGAAGAGGTTGTCGTATACCAACCGCTCGTGTTTTCAAAAGTAACGGAAGTTAATTTACTGCAACCTGAGAACGCATAGGGTTCGATGCTCGTAACACTTGACGAAATGGTAACAGAAGTCAAGCCAGTGCAATTGTAGAAGGCTTCTTTTCCGATGATCGTAACACTCGACAAAATGGTAACAGAAACTAAACCGCTGCAACCGTAGAACGCACGTTCTTCAATTTCGGCATCAGAATTTATGTTTACACTAAAGGAAGTAGCATAACAATTCTTTGCAATAAGGGCAACATATGATGCAGGTCCGGTTATCGACGTTAATCCTGTGCAACCAGAGAATATATTAGATTTGATAATTATTACATTCTTAATGTTTGGCGAAATCGTAATAGATGCTAAATTTGTGCAACCAGAAAACGCGCTATCTCCGATGTATGTAACGGTCGACGGAATGCTAACGGAGGTCAAATCTGTGCATTTATAGAATGCATAGGAAGGAATACTTGTTACGTCTTCCGGAATCTCGAGATTTGTAACTTTCGTACCATTTATATAGAGCATTCTATTTGACGATCCGAAAAACATTAAATTGAACAATCCTTCAATTTCAACCCAACCGACGAGATTTCCTTCGTAATAAATCGAACTCAAACTCGTGCAACCAGAGAATGCATCACGTTTGATACTCGTAACACTTGACGGAATAGTTATAGAAGTCAACCCTTTGCAACCGTAGAATGCGTAATCACCTATACTCGTAACGATTGACGGGATTGTAACAGAGGTCAAACCTGTGCATCCATAGAAAGCATAGGAAGGAATGCTTGTTACGCCTTCCGGAATCTCGAGATCACCTTCTATTTTTACTCCGTTTATATATAGAGATTTATTAGATAATCCGTATCTCATTAAATTCTCTAATTGTGTAATCCTGCACCAAGCGGCGAGATCTCCTTCGTAATAAATCGAACTCAAACTCGTGCAACCGGAGAATGCATAAGACCAGATGCTCTTAATTCCCGACGGAATCGTAACTGACTTTAAACCAATGCAATCATTGAATGCATAACGTCCAATTTCCGTAACATTCGATGGAATATTGATGGATTTTAAATTAGTGCACCCAGAGAAAGTATATTCATTGATGGATCCAAGGTTCGACGGGAGCGTAATAGATGTCAAACCGGTGCAACCGTAGAACGCATAACTGCTGATTTTTGTAATATTTGAAGTGATCACGATAGAGGTTAATAAACTGCAATTATAGAAAGCACCATATAAAATGTTTCCACCGGTAACCGTTACGTTGCGAAGAGATGACGGAATATAATAAGTGGTAGAAGTTGTGCTATATGAGGTATCGTAGTATTGTTGTTGTACGTTTGTACTGCCATCATAACTTGAAGTGCCGAAAATGTATCCTAAAGGATATTGGTAAGTATCGTTTGAGGTTTTGTCCGCTTTGGCACCAACAAAAGGTATCGTAAGGTTTTCGATATTACTACAACCCGAGAGTAGTTCTTGCCCAATGGACGTTACACTACTTGGGATAACAATAGAATGCAAATTATTACAATTCTTGAATGCAGAAGTGCCGATACTTTTAAGCTGACTATTTTCGGCAAAGTTTAACGAAGTCAAACTAGTGCATTCGAAGAAAGCGCAATCACCGATGCTCGTAACGCTCGCCGGAATCGTAACAGAGGTCAAACCAGTGCATTTATAGAATGCATAGGAAGGAATACTTGTTACGCCTTCCGGAATCTCGAGATTACCTTCTATTTTTGCTTCGTTTATATAGAGAGATATATCGTAGGTCATTAAATATCTTAATCCGTCAATCTCACACCAAGCGGCGATATCTCCTTCGTAATATATCGAGCTCAAACTCGTGCAACCAGAGAACAACTGATATCCATCGATACTCGTAACGCTCGCCGGAATCGTAACAGAGGTCAAACCAGTGCAACCATAAAACGCACTTCCATAAATTCTGGCACCTGAATTTATGATTACATTAAAGGAAGTAGCCTTGCAATCTTTTGCAATACTACCAACAAATGATGCGCTTCCGGTAATAGATGTCAAACCAGTGCAATTATAGAATGCAGAACTACCGATGCTCGTAACACTTGGCGGAATGGTAATAGACGTCAAACCAGTGCAATTATAGAATGAATAACCACCGATAGTCGTAACTCTCGATGCGATTGTAACAGAGGTCAAACCAGTGCAATTATAGAATGAATAGGGAGCAATATTTGTTACGCCATCAGGAATAATGAAATCACCCTCTACTCTCTTTCCGTTTATATATAGGGATTTATTTGACAATCCGTTGTCCATTAAATATTTTAATCCGTCAATCTCACACCAAAGGTTGATATCTCCTTCGTAATAAATCGAGCTCAATATTGAACAACCGTAGAAGGGATATCCACCGATACTCGTAACGCTTGACGGAATTCTAGCAGACGTCAAATCCGCGCAATTATAGAATGCATTGGAAGGAATACTTGTTATGCCTTCCGGAATCTCGAGATTTGTAACTTCCGTACCGTTTAAATAGAGAGATTTATTTGACGATCCACATATCATAAATTCGCTCAATCCTTCAATTCCAAACCAACCGACGAGATTTCCTTCGTAATAAATCGAACTCAAACTCGTGCAACCATAGAAAGCATCAACTCCAATACTCGTAACGCTCGACGGAATAGTAACAGAAGTCAGATCTGTACAACGACAGAATGTAGAAGAAGGAATACTTGTTATGCCTTCCGGAATCACAAGATTCGTAACCTTCGTATCGTTTATATATAACGATTTGTTCGACGATCCGTAAATCATTAAATTGTCCAATTGTTTAATACTAAACCAACTATCGATATCTCCTGCGTAACAAATCGAGTTTATACTTGAACAACCTTGGAAGGCAGCAACTCCAATACTCGTAACGCTTGACTGAATCGTGATTGAAGTTATATTAATATTATTATAGAATGCATATTTATAAATCTCCGTAACATAAGACGGAATAGTTAATTCTTGCGCTGCACCAACGTATCCAATCAATGATTTTAACGTGCCGTCCGTATAAATGATAAATCCGTTTTCATCGGTAGAAAGTTTACTGCCGTTTGGCTCGGAATATACGTTTTTTGCATAATAACCAACGTAACCATTAGATGAACTTCCTTTAGTGATTATTAATGAAGATTTATTGTAAACTTCTACGAGTTTGTAACAATTATAAAATGCGTCTTTTTCGATACTCGTAACACTTGACGGTATCGTAACTGATGGCAACATGTTGCAATTGTAGAAAGCTTTAGATTCAATGTTTGTTATATTTGAAGGAAGTAAAATATAGGTTAGCGATTTGCAATTATAGAATGCGCCAGATAGAATATTTCCACCGGTAACCGTTACGTTGCGAAGAGATGACGGAAGGTAATAATTAGTAGAGGTCGTACGGTCTGTGGAAGAAGCGTAGAAGTACTGCGATACCGCTATGCCGCCATCATAACTCGAAGTGCCGAAAATGTAACCTAAAGGATATTGATATGTATCGTTAGAGGTTTTGTTCGCTTCTGCACCAACAAAAGGTATCGTTAGAGTTTCGAGAGCGCTACAACCCGAGAGAGAGCCTTCGCCTATTGTATTAACGTAATCGGGAATAACAATTTCGGTTATCGACTTATCTTTTACACCGGAAATAGTGCAAGAAGCAGGGGTAGAAGAGAAGGTAAAGTTCTGCATCTCTTCGTTTATTGTCCACGTTGCCGTGTAGATTTTGCTTTCCGCGGGCATATTAAAGGTGTAGGTAAGGCTGTTGTCTTCGCTTACCTTTGTTTCTCCATCGAACCAACCAAGCCAAGTGTAACCTACGTTAGTTTCTGCCGTTAAGGTAACGCTATCGCCCGCCGTAACGTTTTCGTCGGTTTTTACGGTATAAGTACCCGCTTCCGAAAGATTAGTTTGTGTAGATATTGTGTATAATATCCATTTTGCCGTGTATGTTTTATTTTCCGCGGGCATATTAAAGGTGTATGTAAGGCTGTCGTCTTCGCTTACCTTTGTTTCTCCGTCGAACCAACCAAGCCAAGTGTAACCTACGTTAGTTTCTGCCGTTAAGGTAACGCTATCGCCCGCCGTAACGTTTTCGTCGGTTTTTACGGTATAAGTACCCGCTTCCGAAAGATTGGTTTGTGTAGATATTGTGTAGACTATCCATTTTGCCGTGTATGTTTTATTTTCCGCGGGCATATTAAAGGTGTAGGCTAAGCTGTCTCCTTCGCTTACCTTTGTTTCTCCGTCGAACCAACCAAGCCAAGTGTAACCTGTGTTAGTTTCAGCAGTTAATGTAACGCTATCGCCTGCCGTAACCTTTTCATCGGTTTTTATGGTATAAGTACCCGCTTCCAAAAGATTGGTTTGTGTAGAAACGGTGTAGGCGATCCATTTCGCCGTGTAGATTATGGTTTTTGCCGGCATATTAAAGGTGTAAGTAAGGCTTTCGGAATCGTTAACTTTCGTTTCTCCATCGTACCAACCTTGGAATGTATATCCACTGTAAGGTTCCGCTGTTAAGGTAACGCTATCGCCCGCCGTAACTTTTTCGTCGGTTTTTAGGGTGTAAGTACCTGCGTCCGAAAGATTGGTTTGGGTTGATATGGTGTAGACTATCCATTTTGCCGTGTAGATTTTACTTTCCGTAGGCATATTAAAAGTGTAAGAAAGGTTGTTGCTTTCACTAACTTTTGTTTCTCCGTCATACCAGCCGAGCCAAGTGTAACCGGGGTTAGATTCCGCAGTTAATGTTATGGCTTCTCCAATATAGGTTGTATCATTCATTCCAATAATGCTTCCCGCTTCTTGGATATTCTTTTCTAAAGTTATCGGACAAGGAATCCATTTTGCCGTGTAGATTTTGCTTTCTTGCGTCAAAGTAAAATTATATGAATAACTCGTGTCTTCGCTGACTTTTGTTTCTCCGTCAAACCAACCGAGCCAAGTATAACCTACGTTTGTTTGCGCCGTTAGAGTTATGGATTCCCCGATATATGTTGTGTCATTCATTCCGATAATGCTTCCCGCTTCTTGGATGTTCTTTTCTATCGTTATCGGATAAGGAATCCATTTTGCCGTAAGGGTTAAATTTTCGGCGGTCATTTCGACGTTTATATTATTATTACCTGTATGGAAACAAACGTCATTTTCATTAAACCATCCGACGAACGTATAACCCGGATTAGTTTGTTTATAAAGCGTAAGACGGCTACCTGCCCTTACTATTCTTTGTCCGTTAAGTAAAGATGAATTATCGTATTCCGCCCACACGGTACCACCTTCAAGGATATTTTGATCAATCGTAACCGTGTAATACGTCCAGGTCGCAGTATAAGTCTTGTTTTCTGCGGGCATGTCGAACGTGTAAGAAAGACTGTCGTTTTCACTGAGTTTTGTTTCTCCATCGTACCAACCGAGCCAAGTATAACCTGCTTTGCTACTTGCCGTAAGAGTAACTTTATTACCGATCGCAATTTTGTCGTTTTCCATTATCGTATATGTACCGGCGTCCGCAATATTGGTATCGGTTGACAAATAGGACCAAAGTGCTTCGAATCTTGCTCGGGCGTTGACGAGATCATCGGCGTTGGATACCGCATTGCGTTCGTTTTCGGATAACTCGTTATAGGCTTTTTCCGCCTTTTTGATAGCGGATTCGCTTGAAGTTGTGATATTATCGAGTTTGTATATTGCGATCTCTACGTTTAATACGGAGCGTGCGCTCGATAACACGTCAAAGTTAGTAATTAATTCTCTTTGGCTCTTTTTAAGCTTATAGTAGAGCCTTTCGGCATCCTCGATAACGTCTTCACTATCGAGGGTAACGTCGCCTATGGAGTCTATTGCACTCATTACGTCGTAAATCGTGCGGGCATTTAAAAGAACGTCGAGATTGGTTATACGTTCCTTTTGCATATCGGTAAGTGCCGCATACAAGGTTTCCGCTTTTTCTATCGCCGATCCGCTTTCAAGACTAACTGCACCGATCTCGTTAATAAAAAATTCACATTCTTTTTCCGCGTCTGCCGTGTACGTTTTAAGAGAAAGACTTGGATTATCTCCCGAAATCTTATCTAATAATTCGGGCAGTACGCTTGGAATATAAACGATTGCGGTTTCGGGTAGTCCATCAAAGGCGGCGGAATCCACGGTTAAAGAATCATCGCAACCTATTTCGAGACTTTGTAAGTATGAATTGCCCGAAAATACGTTTGCGCCAAGGTACTTAACGCCCGATATGGCGATAGAAGAAGCCGAAACGTTCTTAAATGCTCCGTCATCGAGCGAAGCGACGCTGCCTTCGAAAACAACGTTTTTAAGTTTTGGACAATCGGCAAACGCAAACGCGCCGATACCGACGCTCTCGCCTTTTATCGTAACTTGTTCGAGATTTTTGCTTCCTCTAAATGCTTCCGCGCCGATTTCGGTAATAGACACGTCCAACGTTACCGTTTTTAGACGGGAATTTTTAAAGCAGTTCGCACCAACCGCTTGTACGGAATCATCGTTTGCCGAACCGAGGGTTATTTCGGAATAAAATGTTCTACATATAAAATTAGCGCGAGTAGCCGTCCCGTCCGCGTATGCTATCGGGTTAGTTACTCCCCAAGCAGCATAGCCACCGAGCGCCGCGATAAACAAAACCAAAAGCAAAACGACCATTTTACGTAAAGTTCGTTTACCTTTAGTAAAATGTAGATACGCTTGTCTATTCGGGTCGGATACCATTCCGTCCGTGCGCTTAGGATTTTTCTTATATGGACTTGTACTAAATGGTATATTGCCGTTATAAACGCTCGTATAGTGCTTGAATTCTTCATCCGTGGCGCAGTTTTTCGCATTGATAAATTCGGGTGTTTGCATCAAAACACCGCTTTTTTTGCAAAGATCTTTTTCGTCTTGAACTTTAAATCGACAAAGCAACAGTCCCCAGTGCGCTTTAGAATAATTAGGGTCGCGACTTAAAACTTCATCATAATACCTTTTTGCATGGGTGAAGTCTTTAAGTTGTATATAACGCTCCGCTACCGCCATAAACAAATCGTTAGCGCTTTTTTCATTATTTAACTGTAAATAGCAGTTAGCGACTTCTTCGATCATGTTTTCCGCACGTTTCTTATTATTAACGATTTGGAAAAGCACCATATCCGTTATTTTCTTTCCTATTCCCGTTGTAGAATCGTCCTTTTTTCGTGAATATTTATGTACTACATCTTCTTTATCGATGCATACTATCGTACGTTCTATCAATTCTCGTGCGGAAAGCTCGGTTATCTTTTTGGTTTCAGTTTCATCTTCGCCCGGTTTATCAAGAGTTATTTTAACTTTAGAAGCGTCCTTAGTTTGTAAACGACAGCATAATAATCTCCAATATGCAAAAGATGTTTTGGTTACGCTGGCAATCTCGCCGTAATATTTTTTTGCAAGTTCGTACTGCAATTTAATGAAGAGTTTATCGGCAAAGTTTAATATTTCATTAATAAGAATATCTCTGTCTTCTTCAAAGTACAACTTGCGAGATTCGGCAAACACGTTGTCGGCAAGATTGACGTTTCCCGCATGAAGATAAGAGTAAACGTGCTCTTTGATTATCTCGCGCACTTGAGTCAAACGATCATCGTCTAAATATTTTTGAACAAAATCAAAAATGGGTTTCTTTTTAGTCCAATCGCTAATATCTTGCGACCCATTGTGGTTTTTTAGTGCAGATATGAAAAAGTCCACTATCTGCCAAGAAAAAACTTCGTCCGTGGAACAGTCGATCGCTTGGGCTGCGTCTTTAAAATAGTCCTCGGTTCCGTTATAAAGGATACAATCGGGAACAGTTAACTCGTTACTTGCGCGAATGTTCGTGCGGAATCTGCCCCAATAGGCTTTATAACTTGCGGGATTCTTTTTTAATATCTCGCTAAATTGCACTTGGGCGTCTTTATAATGTTGTCCTTTTAGCGAGGCAAAAGCACTTTCCATTTCGCGCTTTTCGGATGCGGATATCTCGATAGGGGATCCGGCATTTTTGCCTATCACAAAGCGTTCGCCTTTGCTTTGGAAAGCAAAGTTGTCGTTCGAATCGAAACTCGTTGAGATCTTTCTTTCTTTTATTTTAGACTGAATGCCCTTACTCGTTTTAACAAACGTCAGTTTGCTTTCAAGTTCTCTCAAATATGTTGCCTTAAACCAGTCCACGCTTGGCAATTGAATGTCTTTTAATGCGGAAGGAAGCGGAGGCATGTTTTTATCGTATACAAATATTAGGGAATTCTTCTGTTTTTTTCCTTTATTGATAAAGAATTGAAAACGCCGCCATTCGTTTTGCACCCATTGTGCTTCTACGTACTCTTTTGTGCTACCAAGAAGGATCATTGCTTGCGACGTTTGTAATGCTTTTAGTATACGAGGCTCGTACTTTTCGCCCTCGATCCCCGTGTCCGAACCTATGGAGACGGGCGAGAAAAATACTTTATATTTTTTGCTAAAATAATCGTAAATTTCTTGGGCTTTTTTATAATCGTCTGTATCTATATCTCTCGTTTCGCCGTTTACGGTCGCTTTGGTCGTTCTCTTAAACGAAATAAAAATATCGTAAGAGTCTTCTTTTGCTACTAAATTGAAGAAATCTTTTAGCAAACGATCCAATTCTTGCGCTTGCGCTACGTAATACTCTTTTTCTACACGGGAGTCGGCGTATTGTATAGCCTTTTTATAATCTTTGTTATTCTCTATGGTATCTCTATCATCATACGAATAACTGAAGAAAGTCGGTTTTGCCTTGTCGGTTTCGGGATCTACTACGTATACCACGCCAAGAGTTGACAAAACGGTTTGCCAGTATGCTTCGCTACTTTCAGGCTGTTTTGAAAGTAATTCTCGACATAATTCTTCCGCTTGAATAAATTCTCTTAGTTGCCGACGTTTGACTATCTCTTCTAGTTCTTGCGAAAAGCTGTCAACGCCGTCTTTGTATTGACGACCGCAATAGGGGCAAGTAGGGACGCCTTTGCCGTTCACTTGCAATTCTCCGCCACAAGTAATGCAGTTTGTTATTCGATTGATTTCGTATGACATTTTCTACTCCAAATATTTAATATTTATTAATCAATTTTTATATGACGTTTAAGTATAGTTTGCAACTGTAATTCGGATACTAACGTTATCCTAATTTATGTAATTCGTTCGCACTCACTTATTGATCGTTTTTCTTTTTCCAATCCAACAACTTTTCGATATCTTCGCTTTGCACCGAAGACGACGTTTGTTTTAGCGCTTCTTCAAAGCACTCTTTACCGATACGTTTTATTCCGCTCTTTAATCCGTTAAGTGCGGAGATCTCTTCCACACGATCAAGAAGATTCGTAAGATCTGCTCCGTTAAATCCGTTAGTTGCTACAACTATCATGGAAATGTCGACATCTTCTACGGACACGATACCGGCTTCTTTTATTTTGTCAAGTCGATGCTTTATCATATATTCGCGCGCGGGCGCGTCGGGTAATCCAACGTAAACGCGGATCCCGAATCTGCCGGGGCGAATAAACGCACTATCTATATCCCACGGTTTGTTTGTAGACGCTATCAAAAACAATATGTTATCGTTCTTTTTCCCATACTCTTCTACACCCTGTAGTTGCGCTAAAAACTCGGAACGCAATTGTTTGGCATATTGAGATTTTGTGGACTTGGGAGAGATGGAATCCATCTCGTCAAAATAGATTACCGAACAAGGGAATTGTCTTGCCTCTGCAAACAACGCACGCACGGCTTTTTCGGTATTTCCTGCTCCTTGATTCAATAGATCCGATGGCTTGACCGAACAAAATTTTGCCCCGATTTCGTTTGCTATCGCCGCCGCGATCATGGTTTTCCCGGTTCCGGGCGGTCCGTACAACAATAGTCCGCCGCCGCTTTTACGTACGTATCCTTCGAAGACTTCGGGTTTTTGTAAAGGAAGTAGAACTTTGACGCGTACGACTTCTTTAACGGCGTCTAATCCTGCGATATCGTTAAACCCTATCGTTGGAAGATTATCCCAGTCGAATCTAAAATCAGAGTTTTGAAGGGACGAATCGTCTAAGACCTTTTCTTCGGGCGTGATAGGTGCTTCGACTTTATCGGCTTCTGTTTTCTTTTTTGGTAAGATTATAAACGGAAAATCTTCGGGCAAAAGCGTGGTCATATCTTCGTTTGTTGGGTTATTGATTTTAGAAACTCGCTTTGATTGGCGAGTAACAGTCGTTTCGAAAAAGTTTCGCACGTCTCTTCCGTTGCCAAAGTTTGCGTTTCTATTCGCATATAACTCGTTAAAATAATCTCTTAAACGTTCTTTGCTTTCTTTATCCAAAGTGTATTGATTTTGATGGCAAAGCCCTTCGAATATTTTTAGCAGACTTTCTCCGTTGTAATCGCTAAAATGGATGAAGTTTTTAAAACGAGAACGCAACCCGGGGTTAGAACTGATAAAGGACTCCATAGGCTCGTCATAGCCTGCAACGATGACCACTAGATCGTCTCGTTTGTCTTCCATATCTTTCAAAATAGTGTCGATAGCTTCTTGTCCGAAGTCGTTCGCACTGCCGTTTGCGAGAGAATACGCTTCATCTATAAACAAAACGCCGCCGTATGCTTGTTTAAGAACGTCTCGGGTTTTGACTGCCGTTTGTCCTACGTAGCCTGCAACCAATCCCGCGCGGTCCACTTCTACAAGTTGTCCGCCGGACAAGATACCCATTGCACAATAGATTTGAGCCATTAACCGTGCGACCGTCGTTTTCCCGGTTCCCGGATTTCCGGTAAATACCATGTGATAAGACATATCAGGAACGGAAAGTCCGCGCTCTTTACGCATTTGAAATATTTTGATTTGTTCGACCCAGTCTATGACTTGGCTTTTTACTTCGTCCAAACCGACTAAAGCGTTTAATCGTCTCAAAGATTCTTCCAAAGATAATTTTTCAGTTTCTTTTACAGGCACCGACGTCGGCACTTGATTGTTTGACGTCGCGCTTTTTTCTAAGGTGATACCGTCTGCGATCTCTATCAAACTTTTGGCGCGCGCAAGTCTCGCTTTTTTTAGTTCGCCTTCGCTTGCTTTTGCCATTTTAAGCATTTGTTCCGCCGCTAACATATAGTATTTTTTTGCGAGAAGTTTATCGTTTTTTTGATAACATTCCTTCGCTTTCGCGTAATACAGTTCGAATGTTTCGTTCAAAAGGTTCATCTCTGCCATAATTTATCTCCTCAAAGGGACATTTTCTTTTTCAAAAGTTCCAATTCGTTTTCTATTTCACTGTCCGTTGATCCGTCCATGCTTGCTTCATTAGTTAATAGCGCGTCAAGTTCCTTATTGGTTTCTTCGCTTCCGGGTGCGCCGGTGGCAAAGATAGATTGAGTATCTTCCATAAACGATTCCATATGCTCGGTTTGTACCTCTACACTCATCATCGCTTCATTGAATTGATTTTGGACTTTCATGAAATCTTTTTCCTTCGTTAGTTTCATCATGTCCTTACTTAAAGACCCCATTCCTTTTAAAAACTCGGACGTCATTTGCGACATATCTTTCATTTGTGCCGTAATTTCAAAATTAAGCTTCATTTCATATACGCGGCGTTGTTGCGTGATAGTCATTCTAAGTCCGGATAGCGCAAGATTATATTGTGCCGTAAGTCCTTTTTGCTTTGCCGTTTTTCCCGCTTCGATATAAACCTTTTTCTGTTCTTCAAGTTTGCGGATCTGCTTGTCCATTTCCGAAATAGTCCGTTTGACAAGCATTCTCTTTTCCATTTCTTTTTTGGTCGGCTTTGACATCATATTATTTTCTCCTTAATTATTCACTTTCGCCACCGGTTTGCACTTTCGTTTGCGTACCGAGGATCTCCTGTTCTGCGTCTACTTGCTCTTCGGTTTCAAATAAAGCCAAAAGAGAATCGTCTTGCTCGTTGATCCCGTAAATGGAATCGTTTTTCTCGTATGCGCTTTCTACTTCTCTGAATGTTTCGTCTGCCACTGTTAAAACGTCTTCCGCAGCGATCTTTCTTCCTAACGTTTTATTTAAAAACTTTGCGAGTCCTTTTTGATCGGACAACAAATTCCCTAAAGAAACGTTTGCGGTTTTTTTGAAAAACTGGTTATCGTCTATCGCATTTTTCAGTTTTTGCAAAAGTTGCGTGTTATACATTAGATACATAGCTCTTTGCACGCTTTGCTCGCGTTCCGCTTTTAACGCATTTATCTTTTTAGCATAAAACAACTTGATATCTTTTGATTTTTCTTCTTTACCTTTTTTCATCAAGTCTTCAATATGCTTGTTTTTTAAGATTAATCCGTCTTCTATCTCTTTTTCTTCTTGTTCGAGTTTGCAGATAGCGTCTACGACTTCTTCTCTCGTAAGTTTATCAAATTTACTTTTGAAGCACATATTTAACCTCTTAAACTATTGCGTTGCGTTCCGCTATTGCAAGATTTATTTGATCGAGAAGAGACTTTGCTTTAGCGGGCAATTCCTCTCCATTTGTTTTTGTTAAAACGATTTTTAAATCGTCGATCAAATTATGAATCTTTTTCTCGTAATCCGTAACTTTTTTATCGGCAGAAGGCGTTAAATACTTGATTTTTTCCCTTGTAGTACGCAAAGACACTGCAAAATCCGCATTTTCCTTTGCCAAAACGATCAAAGTTTCAAAAGAACGCTCGTTTATACTTATTTGTTCTCTATCTTTTTTAACGGCTTCGGAAGCCTTTTTTTTCTTAAATGAACACATAATTATCTCCTTAATTTATTAATTGAGTTTTGTTCCGCAAATTGAACAAAAACGTGCGTTATCCTCGTTTTCTCTACCGCAGTTAGGACAAACGGAGTGTTGCTTTACAACTCGGGATCCGCATTTGGAACAAAAAACGTCACCGCGGTTTATCGCTTGACCGCAGTTAGGACAAAAACTTCCGCCTAAAGACGCCGGAGTATTTTGATCGGCCGTGGGATGTCCGACGATTTTTAATACCTCATAGTATGCCGAGCGATCTTGCAATTCGAGTTGGCGTAAAAACTTTTCGCGCTCCCATTGTTTGTCTTCCAAACGTTCAAGCTCTGCCAAATACTCTTTAAGCTTCTTTTGCTTTTGAGTTTCGGCGGCTGCCTCTTCTATCGCTGCGGTATCTTCGTCGGAGATAGCAAACCATTCTATAATAAAATCACAAATGGAAACGCCCCAATCAGCTTCGAATTTTGCACTAAGTATTTTCCCAACGTTTTCTCCGATTGTTTTTCTCTTTAAATCAAACTGATCGTACGTTAATTTTTCGTCGCTTACTACTTGTAAAAAAGTATCAGCAAATTCGTTGACTACAAGTGCAGAAAATCTCTTCTTAAAATCGTTTAAATCGAATTCTTGACGAACACCTACGACTTTTCTAAAAAATTGTTCGTGGTTGTATATCGAAACGGCAAACTGTCCCCTTGCTCCTACGTTCACGACTTTATTGCTGGCTTCATCGCGATAACGGACTTTATCAGGCGTCCCCCATTGTATTAAAACGTATGTATCCTTTGGCATATAAACGATATCGACGGAGAAACCCCTTTTCCATTCTTTGACTTCTTTTTTATCATCAAACACGTCGTAATGACCACTCTTATACATTCTTCCGTCTCCGCCGCCCTTGATAACGTACGCAACGTGCGTAAGCGGGATTTCAAACATTGCGTTCTTGTCGGTTACGTTATCGGTAACTCTAACGAACAACACGCTGTTATCGTTCACGTTTGCATGACAAAGATTTTGTTCAAACTTTATAATTTGCGGTTTTTTAGAAAACATCTTTTATCCTCCTTCGTTACATTTTCTATGTGTAAAACAGTTCGCTTTATAACATATTAGATGTACTTTTTTTATAAGATTATAGCAAATAATTTGTTGCTTCGTCAATAGTAATTGTATTTATAGTTAATAGATACTTTAAAAAGTTAAATCCTTTTAACCTTAACTACTGTTTTTTTACGCCTAATATGTTATTAAATGTACGCTTGAAATAAAAAACCGTGATTTTGTGTTTTTAAAATAATCAAAAAAATTTATACTTATTTAACGCCTATCATTTGTAATAGTTTTAAGAGTTTTGATTTGTCTTTTGCTCGGTATATTATGTAGAAATCGACCGACGCGGCGTCGTCGAGTATCTTTATGTCCACTCTATCCGAGTCTTCTCGCAAGGGAATAGTAACGTTAGTGGAAAACGTGGGGATAGTCGACGCGTTTATTATCTCACTTAAATTTTCAAAATCTTGGGTGAAAAACTTAGAGTTTGGCAGATGTTTCTTTATCATTTTGTCCCATAGTCCCAACTCGTTTGCAACTAAAAAGGACTGTCCGTCTATATCCGAAAACTTTACCCCGTCAGTAAGTCCCGACACAAAATGAGTTTTTGGCAAGAAGACGTGCAAACTTTCGGTAAAAACGTAAGAAGATAGTAGTCCGTCGGCTTTTACGCCTTCGTTTGTAAACAAAACGTCGTACACGCCCGTCGATAGCCCTTTTAATAGTCGTGAAGGCTCGTCGATCTTGGTTTCTATCGACTTGATTTTTGAAAATAAACGAAAGACGTGAAATCCTAAAAAAAGAAAGATTCTGTTCAATTTATTCAAACTTAAAAAGTATCTTAATAGGACGAAATACAAATCGTCCTTTTTTTACGTAAAGAAAAGGTCGAAGTAAGAGCGACGTATTTATTTTAGGTATCGTCGTATCCATAAGTCGCTTTTATGATTTGTCGTATAGTAAAAGTTTTTTCTAACCTTTATCGGCATCATCTAAAAACGATACCTTATTATATTTACTACCGATAATATAATACTTTCAATTCCAATAGACCCTTAAAACCTTAAGCCAATTTTTTTTAATTATCTTGTCAAAGGGTTATTGTCGGTATTATAATTGATAAGGAATATTTGTTTATTTTAGAAGGTAATAAAATTGGATTTAAACGCTATTAAGTATTTTCTTGCAATAGATATAGGTGCGTCGAGCGGACGACATATCGTCGGTTGGATAGACGATAAAGAAATAAAGACCGATGAAGTTTATAGATTTCCAAACGGTTGCACTTCTTTAAACGGTCATCTCGTTTGGGACGTCGACGCACTGTTTGAAAGCGTTAAGCAAGGTATAAAGGCGGCGTTTGAAAAATATCCTAATATTCACTCTCTTGCAATAGACACTTGGGGCGTAGATTACGTTTTGCTAAACGGCGACAAAAAAATATCCCCTTGTTACGCATATAGAGACGATAGGACGGTAGACGCTATAGAAAACGTGCATAAGATACTACCGTTTGAAACTCTTTATGCTAAAACCGGCATACAGTTTCAGCCGTTCAACACGATATACCAACTATTTGACGATTTAAAAAAAGGTCGCTTATCGGACGCTACCGATTTTTTGATGATACCCGAGTATTTGGGCTATATGCTTACGGGCGTTAAAGTAAAAGAATATACCAACGCCACCACTACGGGACTTGTAAACGCAAAAAGTAAAGAATACGACGAAGCTATTATCGCCACGCTCGGATTACCCGAAAGATTATTTGGCAAACTTAATCGCCCGATGGACGTAGTCGGCAACTTAAAACCCGACGTCGCAAAAGAAGTCGGCGGACAAACGCAAGTTGTATTGTGTGCGTCTCACGATACGGCAAGCGCGGTCGAAGGCATACCGATGGAAGGCAACAGTCCTTATATCTCGTCGGGGACTTGGTCGCTTTTGGGGTTAAAAGTTCCTTGTGCGATAACCGACCAAAAAAGCCTTATCGCCAACTATTCCAACGAAGGGGGCGTAGGCTACGTAAGGTATCAAAAAAATATAATGGGTATGTGGATAGTCAATAGACTAAGAGACGATCTTTGCCCCGATAAATCTTTTTCGCAAATAGTAGAAGAAGCACGCCAAAGCGATTTTAACGAATACGCGGACGTCAACGACAACGCGTTTCTTGCGCCAAAAAGTATGAAAAAAGCGTTTGACGAGTGGTTTGATAATAAAACCTTAAAAGAGAGCGACTATTTCCGCTCGGCATATATAAGCCTTGCTATGGGGTACAAAAAGGCTCTTGACGAGTTAAAAGCCAATAGTGGCAATAACGACTTGGACGTTCTTTATATCGTCGGCGGTGGGGCTAAAAACGAATTTTTGAACCAACTTACCGAGCAAGCGTGCAATATAAAAGTAAAAGCGCTTCCCATCGAAGCGACGGCTATCGGAAATTTAAAAATACAATCAAGGAGAAGTTAATATGTACGAAAATGCCAAAACCGCGTATGCAAAATACGGCGTAGACGCCGAGTCAGCGATAGAAAAACTAAAAGAAATACCCGTTTCCATACATTGTTGGCAAGGGGACGACGTAATAGGTCTTGACGGCGGCGGCGCCGCATCGGGCGGAATACAAACCACCGGCAATTATCCCGGTAGAGCGAGAAATTTTGAAGAATTAAAAGCCGATATTAAAAAAGCGTTTTCTTTGATGCCGGGAACCAAACGTTTAAATTTGCACGCAAGTTACGCGATTTTAAACGGAGAAAGAGTGGATAGAGATAGATACGAGCCAAAGCATTTTAAAGAGTGGGTCGACTTTGCAAAAGAAATCGGTTTGCAAGGTATCGACTTTAACCCCACGATGTTTTCGCATAAAAACGTCAAAAACGGCTTGACCTTGTCTTCCCCCGACGAAAATATAAGAAAGTTTTGGGTGGACCATTGTAAAGCCTGCTTGAAAATCGCCGAGTATTTTGCGACCGAAATGGGATCGCATTGTTTAGTCAATATTTGGATACCCGATGGTTTTAAAGACGTTCCCGCCGATAGACTTACCCCGAGATTGAGATTAAAGAGATCGTTAGACGAGATACTTTCGGTAAACTACGACAGATCCAAAGTCATAGTCGCCGTTGAAAGCAAAGTGTTTGGTATCGGCGTGGAAAGCTATACGGTCGGAAGCAACGAGTTTTATCAAAACTACGCTGCAAAAAACGATATTTGCTGTTTGCTCGACAACGGACACTATCACCCCTTGGAATACGTATCGGATAAGATACCCGCGTTACTTGCTTTTTACGATAGAGTCGCTTTGCACGTTACTCGCGGTGTGCGTTGGGATAGCGACCACGTCGTTTTGTTTGAGGACGAACTTAAAGAGATAGCAAAAGAGATAGTACGCAACGACGCCACCCAAAAAGTGCTTATCGGTCTTGACTATTTTGACGCAAGCATTAACCGTCTTGCCGCTTGGATCGTCGGGCAACGCAATATGCAAAAGGCTCTTTTGTGGGCTTTACTTTTGCCTAACGACGCTCTTAAAAAATTACAAGACGAAGGCGATTTTACTCAACTTATGGTTTTGCAAGAAGAATTGAAGACCTTACCTTTCGACGCGGTTTGGAACGAGTATTTGGCTCGTCAAAACGTTTGCGGCGCGACTTGGTATCAAGAAATCAAAGATTACGAAAATACCGTATTAAACAAAAGGGGATAACGTTATGGTAAACAGTTTAAAAGATCTTTCTCGTTTATTTAAGGACGTAAAACAAGCGCCCTTCGTTAAAGAAATGTGCGCGACTTGCGCCAATATGTATAGATTAGGCTGGGACGAAAGGAACGGCGGAAACATAAGTTATTTGCTCGATAACGACCAAGTTGCCGAATATTTGGATTTGGAAAACGTTATCCGTTATATACCTTTAATGGGCGTAAAGAACGCGTCGTTTGACGTTACCCCGCTTATTGGCAAAATATTTATAGTAACGGGTACGGGCAAATATTTTAAGAACGTCCAAGACGACCCCGAAAATAATTTGGGTATAGTACGCATAGCAAAAGACGGCAAGGGCGTAGAACTTTTATGGGGTTTTTTAGACGGCGGTAGACCTACGAGCGAGTTTCCCGCGCACCTTATGAGCCACATGGCGAGATTAAAAGTCGATCCGCAAAATAGAGTAGTTATGCACAGCCACCCGACAAATACGCTTGCTATGAATTTCGTTCACGAACTTGACGAAAAGAAATTTACGCACAATCTTTGGGAAATGTGTACCGAGTGTATCGTCGTTTTTCCCGACGGCGTAGGCATACTTCCTTGGATGCTTTGCGGAACTGACGAGATAGGGATAGCGACCGCTAAAAAAATGGAAGAGTTCCGTATAGTAATATGGTCTATGCACGGCGTATACGGTGCGGGTAAGACTATGGACGAGACTTTCGGACTTTTGGAAACCGTAGAAAAAGCGGCTCAAATATATATGCTTACCGCTCATTTGCCCCGCTTAAACACGATAAAAGACGAAGATATGTTAAAACTCGTCGAGTTTTTCGGGGTAAAATGTCGTAAAGACTTTTTGGATTTAGATTAAAAACCCCCATTTTATCGTCGTATCCTTGTAAACAAGTCTACTTTGGATAAAATCAACCGCCAAACATTATTGAAAGAGATCCTTACGGTACTTTTATGCGATATGTTGCTTTGCAACACGATATGTTTCACTTCGTTCAACACGATATATACTCGCTTTGCTCGTATGCGATATGATATAAATTCCATAACGTCCCGAAAGGGACATATCGTGCCACGGGCATATCGTATCCGCAAGGATATATCGCAAATAACGCTCGGAATTTATATCGCTTTGGTAAAAATTATCTAAAAACCCCCTCTCCGCAGTCGAAGTCAGTCAAAGATTGCCTTCTTTGTGCGCAGACAAGCGCCAAATGTTGTTATTGCTTTGCAATAACATATTATCGAAATAATTCGATAATACCCTATTCTTCGAATAGACATTTGCCGTCCGCACTGCACTCGGCGAAAATATACAAGTGCATTTTAGCCTTCGTTTGTGCTCCCCCTTTCCTTCGACCGTATACGGTCGAAAGGGTGCAAACGCTTACGCTTTTAAGGATAAATATTCTTCGATGTCGCTACGCTTGCTCAGAATGACGAATTATACATAACTCTAAGCATTTTATCGTCATCCTGACCGAAGTGGAAGGATCTTTATCCGCTTTTAAAACCCGTCAAAAATCCAAGAAGATTTTTGACGGAGACGAATAAGTTCTCAAAAAACGCAGTCTTTACGCTTGCGTTAAGACAAGTCTTAAGAGATACTTATGAGTCGTTGAGCGTAGTCGAAACATCTTTTTTATAGTCGAAGACGTAGTCCACGACCGTGGTCGTGTCAAAACGAGCAAAGCGGGATTACACCCTTGTCGCAAAGCGACGGGAAAGGGGGCTCGATTGCCACCAAAGGACGACAAAACGGCGTCCGACGTGGGAATGGGGGTTTTTATTTGGATATAGATCCTTCGACTTCGCTCAGGATGAAGCACAAACGAAAGAGAAAATGCACGAAGTATATTTTATTATATACTCGACAAAACGCTTTTGCGTTTTGGAGAAGACGAGTAAGGTCTCTAAAAAACGCAGTCCAAACACTATGTGTTGGGACAAGTCAAAAGAGACACTTATGAGTCGGCAGTGCGGTGAATTATAGCCGTATCCGTTAGGATACACTTTCCGATAGGAAAGTATTGCGTTAGCAATGGCTATAATTATAATTGTTGCACGTATTAAAGTTATCCATATTAAAAACCCGACAAAACGCTTGCGTTATACGAAACACCGTCATTTGTAGTTGCGGCGGTTTCGATAAGCACTTGCTCTTCGGCAGAATAAATAAGTCCTTGCTTTGCGACGGCGTTAGTATTGATGACCGCCGTTTTTTATCATATAATTTGTTTTACGTTACAACCTTTTTACAAAAAAGAGATCGTTAAGAAACTCAAGTTTTAAAATAGTCACCGTTGTAATGTTTTTACGGAGAGCGGTAAATATTGGTATTTTTTATGTTTTATATTGGTCGTTGTTTAGAAAAAATTACAAAAATTGCTGAAACTAGTTTCAAATATTTGAATTTTTCTATTAAAAATTATATAATTATGAAAAATAAAAAAACAGAAACAAAAGGAGATTTGTTTATGTATCAAATAAAAAATAAAGTATCGATCGGCATTTTGTGTGCGATTTTCGCACTCATAATGCCGCTTATTGCGGTATTTTCACTTGCGCCCAACACAAGTGCGGCGCATGCTGAAACGGAGTATACCGTCGTGTGGGACCTAAACGTCATCAAGACGCTTCCGGAATATGAGGAAAACAAAGAGTTAGCGTCGATCACGGATGCCGCTTCGAGCAGGACTATCACTATGAAATCGGTGAACGGTTATATTTATCATAGTTATAACTATGATTATGAAGATCCGGTTTACGAGTATAGCGAGTTACATAATAGCTCCGTGGAGAAGGGGTTCACTTTCTCTATCAGTAATCCTTCCGAAACGAGCGTAACCTATTTTACCAAGATCGAAATCAAAGGCAGTGGTGCGAACATTTCTGAAACTCCTACCGACTCCGGTTGGACACAAAACGATTATAGCATCAACTGGAATGGCAGCGCCTTGACCGTGGATTTTAACGTAGACGGGTATGTTGGTGAATTATCAGAGATCAAATATACGTTCAAAATCGTCGACGGTTTCGTTACGACCTTAAACACAAACGGAGGCACGATCAACAGCGGCAACGTCACCTTCTATGAGATCGGCGTGGGCGCGACTTTGCCTACCGACGTGACGAAAAAAGGTTATGGCTTCAAAGGTTGGTATGATAATGCGGCTTTCGACGGTGATCCCGTGACATCAATCGAAGCGAGCGAAACGGGAGCCAAAGAGTTTTGGGCAAAATGGATCCCCACCGTCACTCTCAACACAAACGACGGTACCGTCAACAGCGGCGACGTTAGCGAATATATCGAAGGCGTTGGTGCGACTTTACCCACCGACGTGACGAAAGAAAATTGCACTTTCGGGGGTTGGTATGACAACGCGACTTTCGACGGCGATCCCGTGACCGCGATCGGCACGGACGCAACGGGTGGCAAAACCTACTGGGCAAAGTGGATTTGCTCGGTAACGTTCAATACAAACGGTGGCACGATCAACAGCGGCAACGTTACCGAATATGCCGAAGGTGTTGGCGCGACTTTACCCACCGACGTGACGAAAGAGGACGTTTTCTTTGCGGGTTGGTATGATAACGCGTCTTTCGAAGGCGATCCCGTGACCACTATCGGTACGAATGATAGGGGTCCCAAAGAATATTGGGCAAAATGGCTCGATCATATCCACGAGTATTCTTCCGCTTGGAGTTATAACGACAGCAAGCACTGGCACGCCTGCACAAGCACGAAAGGCGAATGCGACGCACCCATAATCGACGAAGAGGAGCATTCTTTCGACGAAAGCGTGGATACCACCGCTTATTACAAATGCAAATGCGATTACGAAGACGCAGAACGCAAAAACACTTTTTACAATGACGTGACGACGGTCGAAATCGATACGAATAAGGGTCAATCCGTATATACGAAACGTAACGTTACCATTACGGTTACAAGTAAAGGTGACAATGACGGTGCAGGTATCAATGACACTAACACGATGGTGATCGAAATCACGGGGAACATTGCGATCAAAAGTATAAGATTTGTATCCGGCGTCGGTTCCTGGTACACTAACTACAGGGCGGGCTTTACCGTCAAACGCGGTTATACTTCGACTACATGTACAGTCACCTTTAACGACAACAGTCAAGAGATCGTCTGCAATAATCTTGATAGCAAGAGAGCGGTGGTGAACAATACCAAGGGCTGGATGGCGATCAAAAAAGTAATCATCGAGAGCACAATAGCGGCATCCCCCGTTGTTTACAATCTTGACGGGGGTGAGTTTGACGATAATTATCAAGATTATTATGTACACGGTCAATGGTTTACCTTGCCCACCAACGTGGTTAAGAGCGGCTACGTTTTTAGGGGTTGGTATAACAACGAAGAATTGACCGGCAACGCGGTAACGTCTATTTCGAGCGGGACGACGGGAGAGCAACAGGTCTGGGCGAAATATGACGCGACCATTACATACAATCAAAACGGAGGAACATTCGACGGAACGTATCCGACCACCTATGCTTTGGGAGTAGGGGCGAGCTTGCCTACCAATATATCCAAAAACGGGTATGCTTTCGGAGGTTGGTGGGATAACGCCGACTTTGAGGGGGCTCCCATCGCCACTATCGGTACGGACGCCACCGAACCGTATATCTTATGGGCAAAGTGGTATCCCATCGGTTACCATCTCATCGGCACTATGACCGATTGGAAGGTCGACGAAACGTGCTTATTGACCAAAAATACCGCCGTCACCGATATCGACGAGTATTATATCGAACTGCCTATTGCGGCAGGATCCGAATTCAAAGTGGTTCACGGCAACGCCGTTTATGGAGAAACAGGCGTAACAAATACCTGGTATCCCGACGGCATGGATAACAACTACATCGTCAGCGAGAGCGGCTTCTACCGCGTCTTTTTCCGCCCCGACGGCAACGGTAATTCGGATTGGCACGAAAAAATGCTTTGGGCAAAACGCCTCTTCGCTCAAGTGAACGGTATCAACTACTACACGATCGAAGACGCGTATGCCGTCGTCGCCGCGGGTGGCACCGTAAAACTCGTGGACGATCTCGATTTGTCGGGCGCGACCGATCGTCTTGACGTGACTAAAAACGTCACGGTCGATCTCAACGGACATATTCTCAATATCACCACGTCGGGAGAACCCAAGATCGTGGCAAAGGGGGGTGCGGTGATCACCTTAGACGATTTGAGCGACGTCGTGGGCGGCGTCAAGGGCGTTTGCGGCGTGGACACCGACAAAGGTTCGTATATCGTTCTCAAGAATTGCCGTTTGTCTTTGGAAGCGGCCGATGTCCGCTTTGGTTGGAGGATCAACCGCGCTGCCGAGGGTTATGTCGTTAGAGCTATCGAAGGCGCACCCGACGCAGACGGATTCGTTACGCTCGTGCGCCTTGGCACCGATCAGGAGATCGCGGACGACGTGGTCGAATTGATCGACGCCATTGGCACGGTGGAAGCGACACTTGTCAGCAAACAAAAAATCAACGATGCGCGCGAGAGATATGACGCCTTGACTACCGAACAAAAGGAACTGGTTGCAGAAGCCAAACTCACCACGCTCGAAAATGCGGAGACCCAATATATCCAATTTGTTGTCGATGCCATTAACGCATTGCCTGCGGTGGGCGTCATCGTGTGCGAAGATAAACCCAACGTGCAAAACGCGCGTGAATTATATGACGCGTTGACCGATACGGAGAAAGATGCGTTTTCCGCGGAAGTGCTTGCCACGTTGCAAGCGGCGGAAGTGGACATCGCGGATTGCGAAAAGGCGAGAGCCGTAGAAAACCGCATCGAAGCGTTGCCCTCGACCATTTTGTTCGAGCATACCGATGACGTGGCGAGAGCAAGGGTCGCCTATGACGCTTTGACCGATTATCAAAAGGGCAAAGTGCCCACCGCAACCTATGACAAATTGCCGGCGGCAGAGACTGTGATAGCCGAATGGATTGCGGCGATGATGGTCATCGCCCAAATCGAAGCGTTGCCTTCACCCGAAAAGATCACGATCGACAACAAGACTCGTATCGAAGCCGCTCGCGCCAAGTACGACGCATTGACCGATGCGGAAAAAGCCAAAGTGGAACAAGCGACCGTGGATATTTTGGAAGCCGCCGAAAATGCGTGGGCAACCATGAAAGCGCAAAGCGATATTGCGGACGTTGTAGAAGAAGCTATCTCCGCTATCGGAAAGTTAGAACGCACCGAAGCGTGCCAACAAAAGATCGCTAACGCGCGCGAACAATATAATAATTTGACCGACTTACAAAAATCGTTGGTAGACAACTATTATACGCTCGTATCCGCCGAAACCAACTATGCGGCATACGTTACTGCGGCAGACGAAGTTATCGGTAAGATCAACGCGATAGGCACGGTGGAAAACACCGAAGCAAGCAAACAAAAGATCGACGAGGCAAGAGCCGCTTTCAACGCTCTTTTAACCGAAATAAAAGAGTTCGTCACCAACTATGACTCTCTTGCGTCCGCCGAAAGCATATACGACGCTTTTACGCCCAGTGAAAACGTAGCGGAGATCGGCGAAACGAAATATACGACCGTTCTTGAAGCGTTTACCACTGCAAAAAAAGGCGAGACTGTCAAGCTTTTGACGGATATAGACCTTTCCGATAAAGGAGCGGCGTATATAACCATCCGCAGAGATATCACGATCGACTTGAACGGCCACGACTTTAACGTTACGTCCGCTTCCCTTACTTATATCGTATGGGCGAGCGACGGCGCGATCGTTACCATTGACAACAGCGTGCCGGGAAAAGGCGGTATCAAAGGACTTTTTGGCGCGGATTATTTAAGCGGAGCGGATATAGTTTTAAGAAACTGCCGTTTGACCATTTCTATGGTGGAATTCAGCGAGTACGACGCGTTCCTTTCCATTGGAGAAGATTGCCTCTTAAAGGATCTTAACAACGGCAAAACGTCCGTTGTCGGATACGCTTCCATCGTTCGCCCCATCGGAGACCAAGACAAAGCCGACGAAGTGGACGCTTTGATCAAAGCCATCGGTGAGATAGCGTTTACCGACGAATGCAACTCTCTTATCATAGCGGCGCGCGAAGGATACGACGCTTTGACGGATGAACAAAAGGCGCTCGTCGAGAATATTTCCGCTCTTCTATCCGCCGAAAGCACTTACGCCGCTTTGGCTACCGCTAAGATCGAAAACTTGGTTGACGACGAGATCACTATTGCCGACAAACCTAACGTTGAGAAGGCGAGAGCGATTTACGACGCATTGACCGACGCGGAAAAAGAGTACGTTCCCGACGGAACGGTTACAAAGCTCACCGACGCGGAAGCGGCGCTCGCTGTCATTTTGAAAGATTATATTCTTGCGGGGGATGATTGCATACACAGAAGCGTACAAATCACCGATGTATACGTATCAACCTCGGCACTGACGCAGAGCTCTTATTCCGATCCGAACATCCAAAACGGTTATGAAGGCATTAAAATCAGATTCAAGAAAAGCAACGTATCAAGGACAACAGAGGGTACCGCGAGAGTAACCGTGAAAATAGCTTTGGCGGAGGCGCACGAGGTTGAAATTTGGTGGAAATTTGATTTCGAAGCAATAAAACATACTTGTAGTTTGAAATACACGCACGATTCCGTCAATTGGGTGTCGGCACCCACCAATGCGGAATGGAAGGTGGATCGCGTTTATCTCGAAGCGGGAACCTACACGTTCCAATATGAATGCAATATAGGAAGAAGAAACCCTCTTTCTTCGGAATACAAGGATCGTTATTTCTACGTCATGCCAATGCTCCTTCCTTCCTTCGATGACAACTGCATTTGTACGTTGTGCGGTACGGAGTGTTTGCACGAGACTGTTTCGGTTGCTTATGACGCCGAGCAAAACGATTACCACTTCGTCTGCAATGATGGTTGTCTCAAAACGATCGATCTGAAGGCGATCTCTTTTGACCAAGAGACTTCTTTCGAGACGGCGAGAGCGGCATACGACGCTTTGACTGATGAACAAAAAGCTATGTTCCGTCCTTCAGACCTCTTCAAACTGGAAGCGCACGAATCGATCAAGACAGTACTTGACGATGAGCAAACCGATAACATGAATGTCAAAGCTGCGTTTAAAGTTACCGACCTTATCAACGGACTGCCCGAAGCGAGCGCCGTTACGTTGAAAGACACGATCGCCGTACAAGCGGCAAGAGCGGCATACGAAGCGTTGACGGATGATCAAAAAGCATACGTTACCACCGCAACGCTCGCTCGTTTGACTGACGTGGAAAAAGTCTTTGATCCGTTAAAGCAAGCCGCCGATGAGAAAGAGACCCAAGACGTCATCGCGCTCATCGATGCGTTGCCCGACGAAGACGCGATCACCTTTGAAAACAGATCTCTCATCGAACAAGCGCGCGTGGGGTACGAAATGTTGACTTCAGCCCAAAAAGCGCAAGTTACCACCGCAACGAGAAACGTTTTGAGCGCAGCCGAATTGAAAGGCGTTCTCGTAAGTTGGGAAGACGTATTCCCCGAAAACGGAACGTACATATTGGTCTCGGCGACCGACGAAAGCAAGGCTCTCGTTCGTATTGATTCCAAAAACATCAAGATCGCTACTTATGACTTAGACAATATGGACGTAAACGATCCCGACGTCGCGACCGCAAACAACAGAGATTTCAAATGGAAAATAGAACGTCAAGGCTCAAACGTCTTCTACACCTTGATCAATATCTTCTATACAGGCGAAAGAGAAAGATTATTGGACGTTGCCGCTTGGGACAACCAATTAAGCGACGGTAGCAGTATATCATTTGTCGGTATCGACGCCGGTAAGAGCGAAAACGAGACCAACGTCTTCCGCTTCTCTAAACGTATAGGCGTTGATATGGAAGATGACGAGTATTATATCCGAGTGGTAAGCACCCGATATAATAAATATAACTTCGCGATTACTTTGCGTTCCAACGATAGTATTAACGTCGGCACGTATCGTGCGAAGAACGCCGGTCAAGTCTGGAAATTGGTGAGAGTCAAAGGCGACGAGGACTTCGCGCAAGAAGTGATGGATCAAATCGCTACGTTACCTACCTATGACGACGTGGTACTTGACGACGAAAACGACATCAAGGCGGTTAGAACGGCGTACGAAACGGCTTTGACCGATTATCAAAAGACTTTGGTCAAAAATCTCGCTTATCTCGTTTCTGCCGAACAAAAGATTGTCGATATAAAAGTGGCGAAATCGATCGACGAAAAGATATCCGCTATCGGAACGGTAGAAGACACAACGGATAGCAAAGCGAAAGTAGATGAAGTTCGCGAGGCGTACAACGCTATTACAGACGCTCAAAAACTACTTGTAACCGTACTCGATACGCTCGTAGCGGCGGAAACTAAGATCGCGGATTTCTTGACCGCCGACGTAAATGCGATCCCATCGTCCGCGGATATTGCGATAAGCGACAAAACCGCTATCACCAAAGCGAGAACGAAGTTTGAAGCGTTGACTCCCGAAGAGAAAACGCACGTTACGCAAGCGACGGTTGACAAATTGTCGGCGGCGGAAGTAACGATAACCGTTATTTCATTACCGGAAGTCGGAGTATTGACTCTCGAAAACAAAGACGCCGTCGTAGCGGCAAGAACGGAATACACTGCGTTGTCCGACGGCGCGAAAGACGTGTTTGGAGTACTCGATACCCTCGTAGCGGCGGAAACCGAGATCGCGGACATCGAAGCGGCAAAAGCCGTGACTGACGCAATTATCGCTTTGCCGGAAATCGAAAATATTGCCGTTGATAATAAAAACGCAGTATCGGAAGTAATGACCGCGTATAAAGCGCTATCTACTTATCAAAAAGGCAAAGTTCCCGCGGATAGCGTCAATAAACTCTTTGCGGAAGAAACGTCGATCATGGTTATCGCGTTGCCGGCTTACGACGACGTAACGCTTGAGAACGAGACCGTTGTCAATGAAGCGTACGCTTCGTATTCGGCATTGACCGAAGATCAAAAACAGACGATGCTTGCCGACGTTTCAGCGAAGATCACTTCGGAAAAGAAGAAGATCGACGATATGAATGCGGCAAAGGCAGTTACGTCCTTGATCAACGAGATAGGCGACGTCGAATATACCGACGAAAGCAAAGAAAAGATCGATACCGCGCGTATACAATATAATAAACTTACCGACGAACAAAAAGCGTTCGTAACGTCGGAAACGGTTGCGATCTTGACCGACGCAGAAGAAGAATATGCTGCGGCGGCGAACGTAGCGATCTACGAAAAAGTAAGCAAAAACATCGACGAATTGACCGACGAAGACAAAGAATATATTGCGGAAGCGAAAGCGACTTACGACGAATTGACCGACGAAGAAAAAGATCTTATTCCGCAAGACACCAAAGATAAATTGTTCGCATCGGTAACTACGATAGAAATCTTGAACATCCCCGAAGCGGGCGAGATAGATGAAAATATCACGGACGAAGACGCAAACGCTATCAAAGCGGCAAAAGAATCTTACGATAATTTAACGCCCGAGCAACAAGCGTTGATACCCAACGACGCCGTAAACAAAGTGTTGGCTTCGGCGACGACTCTTGAGATAGTTGAATTACCCGACGTTGAAGACGTTACGGTTGACGACAAAGCGGACGTATTGGCGGCAAAAGAGGCGTTCGACGATTTAACGACCGAACAAAAAGATCTTATCCCGCAAACGACAAAAGACAAGTTGTTTGCTATTACGACGACCGTTGCTATCGTAGAGATCCCCGTTTCGACCGAGATCGATGAAGATATTACGGACGAAGACGCAAACGCTATCAAAGCGGCGAAATCTTCATACGACGAATTGACCGACGATCAAAAGAAATTGGTACCCGAAGAAATAACTAATAAAGTATTTGCTTCGGACTCAACGTTATCTATCGTCGAGTTGACCGATACGGACGAGATCACCGTTAGCGATAAAGACGCTATCCAAGCGGCAAGAGCGAAATACGACGCATTAACGCCCGATCAAAAAGATTTGATCCCGAAAGATGCGGTCGATACTCTTATCGCTTCCGAAGCGGTACTTGATATAGTTGAATTACCCGTCGGAACGGATATAACTGCGGACGACGAAGACTCTATCAAAGCAGCGAGAAATGCGTACAACGACTTAACGCCCGAACAAAAAGAGAAAGTACCGCAAGATACGGTTAATACGTTAGTTGCGGCGGAAGCGATACTTGATATCGTTGAATTACCCGTCGGAACGGATATTTCTACGGACGACGAAGACTCTATCCAAGCGGCGAGAAAGGCGTATAACGACTTAACGACCGAACAAAAGGAGAAAGTACCGCAAGCGACGGTTGATACGTTAGTTGCAGCGGAGATGGCTTTGACGATCGTTAAATTACCGGCGATCGACGATATTACCGTCGAAGCGAAAAACGACGTTGTCGCAGTAAAAGAAGCGTACGACGCATTAAGCGACGAACAAAAAGCGAAAGTTGCGCAAAACGTCAAAGACAAACTGCTTGTTTCGGTAGCGACGATCGAGGGTTTAGAAATACTTGACGCTACCGCTATCGATAAAGAGATCACGGACGAAAACGCAAACGCTATCAAGTCTGCGAAAGAAACGTACGACGCTTTGAACGAAGAGCAAAAGGCGATGATGCCCGATGAGATCGAGACGAAAGTGCTTGTATCCGCTACGACGCTTGCTATCGTCAAATTGCCCGACGTGGACGACATCACCGCAGACGACGCAGAAGCAGTCGTAAAAGCGAGAGAGTTGTACAACTCTTTAAGCGACGAACAAAAAGCGTTGATCTCTAAAGAAAACGAAGACAAATTGCTTGCCGCCACGACGATGATCGCAAGTATTTCGGTCCCCGATGTGGCAAACGTCAATGAAGACATCACGGAAGAAGACGCAAACGCTATCAAAGCGGCGAAAGCGGCTTACGACAGTTTGACCGACGAGCAAAAAGATCAAGTGCCTGAAGATAACAGAAACAAATTGCTTGCTGCTTCGGCGGCTTTGGATATTATCGAATTGACGGAAACGGACGAAATCACCGTTGACGACAAAGAAGCGATCGAAAAAGCGAGAAAGGCGTATAACGAATTGGACGACACGCAAAAGGGCTTGATCCCGAAAGACGTGGTCGATACCCTTATCGCTTCCGAAGCGGTACTTGATATCGTTGAATTACCCGTCGGAACGGATATTTCCACGGACGACGAAGACTCTATCCAAGCGGCGAGAAATGCGTACAACGACTTAACGCCCGAACAAAAAGAGAAAGTACCGCAAGATACGGTTAATACGTTGGTTGCGGCGGAAGCGATACTCGATATCGTTGAATTACCCGTCGGAACGGATATTTCCACGGACGACGAAGACTCTATCCAAGCGGCGAGAAAGGCGTATAACGACTTAACGACCGAACAAAAAGAGAAAGTACCGCAAGCGACGGTTGATACGTTAGTTGCAGCGGAGACCGTTCTTACGATAGTCAAATTGCCGGATACGGACGAGATCACCACCGAAAACGATACCGTTATCAAGGAAGCGAAAGCGGCGTATGAAAATTTGACCGAAGATCAAAAGAAGAAAGTTCCGCAAGACACCGTAAACAAATTATACGCGTCCGTAACGACCGTAACCATCGTAGCGATCCCCGTAGCGGAAGAAATCGATGAAAACATCACGGACGAAGACGCAAAGGCTATCAAAGCGGCGAAAGAATCTTACGATAATTTAACGCCCGAACAACAAGCGTTGATACCCAACGACGCTGTAAACAAAGTGTTAGCTTCGGCGACGACTCTTGAGATAGTTGAATTACCCGACATTGAAGACGTTACGGTTAGCGACAAAGCGGACGTATTGGCGGCAAAAGATGCGTTCGACGATTTAACGCCCGAACAAAAAGATCTTATCCCGCAAACGACAAAAGACAAGTTGTTTGCTATTACGACGACCGTTGCCATCGTAGAGATCCCCGTTTCGACCGAGATCGATGAAGATATCACGGACGAAAACGCAAACGCTATCAAAGCGGCGAAAGCGGCATACGACGAATTGACCGACGACCAAAAGAAATTGGTACCCGAAGAAATAACTAATAAAGTATTTGCTTCGGACGCAACGTTATCTATCGTCGAGTTGACCGATACGGACGAGATCACCGTTAGCGATAAAGACGCTATCCAAGCGGCAAGAGCGAAATACGACGCATTAACGCCCGATCAAAAAGATTTGATACCTAAAGATGCGGTAGATACCCTTATCTCTTCCGAAGCGGTACTTAGTATCGTGGAGCTTCCCGTCGGAGCGGATATAACTGCGGACGACGAAGACGCTATAAAAGCGGCGAGAGCAAAATATGACGATTTGACGCCCGAACAAAAAGGAAAGGTAACGCAAGATACCGTAAATACGTTATATGCGGCGGAAAGCGTACTTGCTATCGTCGAATTGCCTGTCGGAATGGATATTACTACGGAAGCCAAAACCGACGTTTTAGCGGCGAGAGCTTCGTACGACGCGTTGACGGACGAACAAAAAGCAAAAGTTCCGCAAGATACGGTGGACACGTTATATGCGGCGGAAAGCGTACTTGCTATATTCGAATTGCCGACCGAAACTTTGATCGAAGCGGAAGACGAAGACGCTATAAAAGCGGCGAGAGCAAAATACGATAATTTGACCGAAGCGCAAAAGAAGAAAGTTCCGCAAGCGCAAGTCGATAAATTGGCAGCGTCCGAAGGCACGCTTGCTATCGTCAAATTGCCCGACGAAGAAGAGATCGTCGCCGAAGACAAAGCCGAAATCCTGTCGGCGAGAGCGGCGTACGAAAAATTGACGGACGAACAAAAAGATATCGTACCGAATGCGAGCAAAGACAAGTTGATCGCTTCCGAAGTAGTGTTGGAAATCATTGAGTTGACCGATACGGACGAGATCACACCCGACGACGAAGAAACGATCGTTGCGGCAAGAAAAGCGTTCGAAGCGTTAAGTGAAAAGCAAAAATACAGAGTACCCAAGGATATCGTCGATACCTTGTGCGCGTCCGAATCGACTTTAAGCATCGTCAAATTGCCCGTTGTGGGCGAACTTACGTTCGAAGATAAGAGCGACGTTTTAGCGGCAAAAGCCCAATACGACGCACTTTCCGAAGAAGGCAAAGAGAAAGTATCCGAAGAAACGCTTGCTAAACTCTTAGCGGCGGAGACGGAAATAGCGGATATCGAAGCGGCGAAAGAAACTACCGAAGCGATCGACGCTTTGCCGACGGCAGCCGAAACCACGAGAGAGGATAGAGAGGCAGTTTTTGCCGCGAAAAAAGCGTACGATAACTTGACGACTTATCAACAAAGCAAAGTATCCGAAGAAACGGTAGCCAAACTCGTTGCGGCGGTAGAGATCTTCGTTGCGATAGATAAGATCGACGCGATCGGCGAAGTGGCGTACACACCCGAAACCAAAGCGCTTATCGACGATGCGAAAGAAAGTTACGACGATCTTAGCGACAGCCAAAAGGAAGCGATCGACAATGCGGATAAACTGCAAAAAGCGGATACCGACTATAACGCAGTAGACGAAGTCGTTACCAAAATCGAAGCGATCAGCGACATCAGATACGATGAAAGAAGCGGTAACGCCATAGACGACGCGAGAGAAGAGTATACTTCGCTTACCGCCGATCAACAAGCGTTGTTGTCCGCAAACACCTATCAAAAACTCGTCGATGCGGAAACGGTTTACGTAACGCTTGGCAAGATCAATGCGATAGGAAGCGTCGAATATTCCGAAGAATCGAAAAATCTTATCGACGAAGCGAGAAATAATTACGACGCATTGTCCGACGAACAAAAAGCTTTGATCAACGTCCAAGATTTAGGGACCTTGACCGCTTCGGAAGATACTTATACCGAGAAAGACAACAGCGCAAAGGCGACGTATACTTCGTTGCTCGCAGTCGTTAGCGTTCTTCTTGTCGCAGGATTATTCGTACTTGCCGGTATGATCTACTTGCAAGTAAAAGGCAAAAAGAAAAAAGGTACTAAAACGTTCTCCGCGATCTTACCCTTATTCCTTTTAGGCGCAACGCATTACGTCGACAGCCCGTTCATCGCATTATACGTACTTGCGGGAATAATGCTCGTCGTGTTTGCAGTTATTATCGTGATGGCGATCAAAAATCCGAAACTTATAAAAGGATTAAAAACCATCTTCAAAAAGGAAAATAAGGAAGAGGACGATTCCGAACAAGAAGAAAAGAAAGTCGAGACCGTCGCACCGATCGTCGTTAAGGAAGAACCGAAACGCCAAACGATCGCAGTGGTCGAAAAGCCCGTTGCAGTCGAAACGCCCGTCCAAGAAGTTTCCTTAGAGCAAGACGAAGCGGAAGAAGACGGTGGCGTGGTCGTGGACGCAAAAGGAAATTACTTCAATATTCGTTATAACAAGTCTTTCACCGCAAAACTTATTCAGTCAAGCGACGAAACGAAAAAGTATTACGGCGAATTGAAAAACGAAGTATTGTCTTATGCAAAAGCGAAATCACGCGTAAGTTGGGCGTATGATTCGGTTAATGCGGGAAGAGTTGCGGTAGCCAAGTTCGGCGTACGCGGCAAAACTCTTTGCTTATATCTACCCTTAAAAGCCGAAGAATTGGACGAAAAATACAAGGTTGAGACGATCGAGTCAACCAAATACTCGGCCGTGCCTTGTATGTATCGTATCAAAAACGACCGTCGGTTACGTTATGCAAAAGAATTGATCGCTATGGTTTACACCAACCTTGGACTTGAAAAAGGCGAGACGAAAGCCGAAAACTACTACTTGCCCTACGAGACTACGGAAGCGTTGATCGGTAAGGAATTGATCAAAGAACTGACTCTTGCGGCGACCGCAACGCAAATCGAGAAAGCAAAGACCGAAGGTACTATCCGCATCGTAGAAAGCGTTTCGGCGACCGAAGTCAACTCGTTGATAAGCACCGAGATCGCCACCGCCGCAATTACGGAAAGCGACACGCACGCTACGGGCAAGAAAGGCATCGTCAACGTGGATACCTTGTCGATGAACTACAATGCGGGCGATACGGTTACGGTTAAAAGTTTACAAGAAAAGAAATTGATCGCCCCCGGCGTCAAGCAAGTAAAATTGCTCGCTCGCGGTAAGTTGAACAAAGCGTTGCACGTCGAATTGCAAGACTACTCGATCGAAGCGGTCAAGATGATACTCGCCACCGGCGGAACGGTAAAACGTTGCTAACGAGCCTAAAATAAGCCAAAAAAAACAACAAATCCACGCCAAACAAATATGCGGGTAACCGTATAAGGTTGTAAGGCTACAACGAACAAAATTTTCACCAATAAAGATAGGACGTCGAAGATCATCGACGTCCTATTTCTTTGTAAATATCCGACGTGTTTGTCTATTAAAGGTTTGCGAACTTTTCGCTACGACGTTTGCTCGCTCTCTTCTTTTGAAAATAGTAAAAAACCACTTACCGAAACGTCCACAAACTGCTCAGAACGCAATATTACTCGCCGTAAGCCAAAACATCACTGCAATGCAATATCACTCGCCGTTGGCGAATATAACTAAAAAAGCGTCTTTTGTCGGTAGACAAAAACGCTTTTTTTGGAGCCCTCGGCGGGGACGACGCGTTAAGCAAAGTTGCCTGTGGCAAGTTTGTAGCCAAAGTCGCCTATGCTTCCAAATAGATTAATCGAATAAATACGCAGTATTTATGAGAAGAGAAACAATCAAACAAAAGTGATGTTTCATATTTATTTGAAACGAATAAAAGTGCAGATTGTGACGAGGCGTAGCCGTGAACCCACGGCCTTTCGCTTAGGAGCAATCCGCCTTTTTGCAAACGATATCAAAATCGTTCATTTCCTTCAAACATCTTTCGTTTTGTGCCGTTTTTGACAGCTGAAATCATCAATTATCTTGCGTTTTATCAAGTTTGTTTTGTATTTTGAAACGACTTTTATATCTTTTTTATACCGATTTTATACCGATCGACTCGTTTAGAGTTAATATTGAAAAAATTGATAAAAGCAAGAAATGATCAAAAACTATTGATATGGTTATAGATTTTGTGTAAAATTGTGAATGGAGATTGATATATGATATCATACGACTTTTTAACGAAAAATCTGTTTACCGCTACCGACGCGCAGAGGGAGATCCCGAGTGAGCCGACTTTGTTTGCTACGCTGAAAAACTTGCTTAAGACGGGAAGGATCGTAAAACTTAAGGGCGGGCTGTAAGCGCTCGTCAATCCGCTGACGGGCGATATATTCGCCAATCGGTTTGAGATAGCGACGGCGTGAAGAATAAGGACTATACGCGGATGTTGAAATCCGTTTTGTCTAAAACCGAAAGATTCGATCCCGTTTCCGCCGTAAAACGGATCAAAGAATATCTAATCGGACTTCTCGTATTTACAGACGAAGAACGACTTTTCGTCGAGCGGTTCAAGCAAAAAACGTACGCCCCCGCGCTCTTGTTCCCAGACAAAGAAATAATCGACCGTATTTCCCGTCACCCGATGGCACAATGAAAATGAGGGTCGGGAGATAACTGACGGGGACCGTATTTGTCGGATACAGCTTACAAGCCCGAACAGTCGTTTATAGTGAATTCAACTGAACAAGGATAGATTGAGATGATAGACGTTGAACTGAATAAAGAATTATTGATGATCGTGCCGCTTTTCGTCGCCCTTCTGGGGTTGACGGCAGTCGTTTTGGTCGATCGGTTCATCGGGAAGAAAGAGCGACGGCTGGTCCTCGTCATCATCGTGCTTCTTTTGAGCAACGTGGTGCAAAACTATATCGAATATCGGTTGCAATTGCCCGCCACGGCGTCTCCTTGGCGTACGTGCGTTGTGATTTACGGATACGCCGTTCGACCGTTTATCCTCGTGACGTTTTTGTTGCTCGTGGGTAAAAAGGATAAACTGTTTTACGTTGCGGCGGCGCTTGCCGGTGTCAACGCTTTGATCTATCTGACGGCATTCTTTTCGCCCGTCGTTTTTTATATTGCTCCGGACAATCACTTTATGCGCGGTGTCTTCCCTTGGGGGTACGCTTGTCAGATCGTCAGCGGTATACTCCTTGCGTACCTCTTGTTTCTCTCCGTCAAAGAGTGTTATCGCGTACGGAAAGTGGAATCGGTTTTACCCATCCTGAACGTCGCGATCATCGTTGCCGCCATCGTTGCCGATATGCTTTCCAAAGACAATTTTGCGTCTTCGTTCTTGATGATCGGAATGGTCCTGTGTAGCCTATTTTACTACTTATGGCTCCATTTATGCTTTGTTCGGGAGCACGAACTGGCGCTTATGGAAGAACACCGCAATCGCGTGATCCTCTCGCAAATTCAGCCGCACTTTATTTACAACACGCTTTTTTCCATACAGGCCATCGAAGGAAATCCCGAAGAAACCAAACAAGCTATCAACGAATTCTCCAATTACATTCGAGGCAATCTTGCCGCTTTGGACGGGAAAGAACTGATCTCGTTTGCTGAGGAGATCGCATACGTCAAGGACTATGTATCTTTGCAAAAACGTCGCTTTACGGATAAGTTCGACGTAACGTACGAGATAAATGACGAGGATTTTTCCTTGCCGCCGCTGACCGTGCAGATATTGGTGGAGAATTCCATAAAACATGGTATCCTCGTACGCAAAGAGTTCGGTACGATCGTCGTTCGTTCTTATCGGGACGGAAAAAAACATACGATCGTCGTTGAGGACGACGGAGTCGGTTTCGATACGGAGATTCTGAAAGACTCCGAAAGGGTGGGACTCAAGGCGGTCAAAAACCGTCTGGAATATCAACTTGACGGAACGCTCGACATTGAGAGCGAACCGGTGAAAGGCACGAAAGTGACGATAAAGATTCCCCCGCGGAGTCCGGGTATCATAAACGGAGGTAAAAAATGAAGATATTGCTTGTCGATGACGAGCCGTTCGCGCTTAGAGAACTTGAAAAATGCGTGCGGGAGATACGCCCGAACGCGGAACTTTTTACGTTTGGATACAGCGACGAGGCACTCGCTTTTGCAAACGACGGGAATGCGATCGACGTCGCCGTTCTCGATATCAATATGCCGAATATGGACGGCATAGAGCTTGCGAAAGAACTGAAAAAGGCAAACCCGCTCGTCAATGTGATCTTTTGTACGGCGTATGGAAAATACACGATGGACGCGATACGCCTGCACGCGTCCGGATATGTCAACAAACCGTACAAAACGGAAGATATAGAAAGGGAACTCGACGATCTTCTGCACCCCGTGGACGACCCGATGCCAAGAGTCTTCGTCCGCACTTTCGGAGATTTCGACGTGTTCGTGGACGGGCGAGTCGTTGCGAATTTCGGGCGAAGCAAAGCCAAAGAACTATTCGCTTATCTCGTGTCAAAGCGAGGCGGAACGGCAAACAAGCAAGAACTGGTCGCCGTGCTTTTCGGCGATAAGTATACACGATCCATACAAGACTATTTCAAAAAAGTTTTCCGAGAATTGATGGATACCTTGCGGGAGTACGGTATAGAAAAGATCATCATCAAAGGGTATAACGAGTATGCTGTGGACGTAAACTCGTTTGCATGCGACTTGTATGATTACGATAAAGGTCTGCCCCAAGCCATCAACGCCTACAAAGGCGAATTTATGGCGCAGTACGAATGGGCTGAACTATAAATACTTCTTTTCATTTTTCTATTATCAGGGCGCAAAACGTACCCCATCTTGTCCCCACCTTCTTGTTATCATTTAAAATGGTCGTTTGTTTTTGTTCACGCGCACGTATGCGTAGACCGTGGCTGAAAAATAAACGAGATCATTTTGACAAGGAGACTTGACTATGACGAATCGAATTACAAGAAAAGTAAGCTTAGGCGTGTTTTGCGCATTATTTGCTTTCGTCCTCATATTGGCGATGGCGTTTGCGATTGTACCTGTGGAAAATACGCCCACGGCGTATGCGTCAACGACCGTTCAATATCTGGACGAGAATGGCGTAACGCAAACTGTGACAGACCCGATTGAGGTCAATTCCGTCTCGGGTACGACCAATCCCGTGTATTGGACTTCCGGGTGGTACGTCGTTACCGGCGAGAAAACGCTTTCTTGCAGTATCCGCGTGGACGGCGACGTAAAGCTCATCCTTCGCGACGGTGCGACCCTGACCTGTAACGGTGTATCGGTTTATAATTACCACGGTGAAAAATTCACCGTTTACGCGCAATCCACGGGAAGTAACATGGGTACGTTGAAGGCGCAGGTCAAAGGCAGTACCACGACCGACAACGGACAAGCGGGTATCGGCGGCGGTAACGGTCAGTCTGCGGGCACGATCGTGATAAACGGCGGTAATATCATAGCTTCGGGACACCCGGGCGCTCGTACATGGCCTGCTCCCGGTATCGGATCGGGTGCTGAATCCAGCGGCGGCACTGTCATCATCAACGGCGGCGTCGTCAAGGCGGTCGGTGAAACAATAGTGGACGGAGACGTGAAGAGGTCAACAGGCGGTATTTACGTGGGCGATTCCGGCTCGATCACCATAGCCGACGGTATGGTTGTAAAATTGGGAAACAGTTACGAAACTTCGGACATCGTAAAATATCCTTACGATTATGCGACCGACTATTGGAAAAATTACGTTGAGGTCACCTATCCCGTTGCGGTAACGCGCGTTGACGGTACCTTCGAAGGGAACACACTGATAGCCGGTGACCAAGAAAACAGGATCATTCCGACCTTCGAGCCTGCCAACGCGACCTACAATACCGTAAGATGGCTCTCTTTCACCTCAAGCAATGAAACCGTCGCCACAGTCACGGCTGACGGTACGGTATGGCCTCATTCCGCAGGACATGCGACCATTTATTTCGTTGCGAACAACGGCACGCCGAACGACTCTTCGGATGATATAACGGGCGCTTTGCTCATAAACGTATCCGCGGCGGACCCCGTCACGTACAGGGATTATAATAATAGCGGCGTCTTTATGCAAACGGAAACTTGCAACGAGTATGTACATATATTAAACGGTAGCCGTAAGAATTGGGGCGCGGCAAATAAGACTACTTGGTACGTTGTGAAAAACGATATCACTCTTGACGGGACCGCTACCGTCAACGGAGACGTACGTCTTATTCTCAAGGACGGAGCGACTTTGACTTGTGGAGACAGTATCAACGTCAGTGGAAGCCTGACCGTCTACGCCCAGTCTACCGACAAAGCGCAAATGGGCAAATTGATCGTAAATTCAGACTACGATCCGGCAATAAGCGGCGGCAATATCATCGTCAACGGCGGCGATCTTGCGATTACCGGTAGAATACTCATTTACCTTGAAGGACAGGATCCCGATCCGCATTACTATGGTATAACGAGTAATGCTACGATAAACAGCGGTTCGCTCGTCGTATCTTCCGGGACCGCTTTCGGCGGCAACGTTTCCATCGGTCCCGAAATGGTGGTCAAAGTCGGCAAAGAAGCGATTACGGATTTTGAAACCAACCATGCCTATCATAAGGTCACCATCGACCCCTACGTCGCGGCGACGAGCATTACGCTTGACAAAACGAATCTCAGTTTGAAAGCGGAAGACGACGTTGTGCTTCTCACGCCGACCATCGGTGCGGAGAACGCTTCGTACAACACGCTCAACTGGGTGGAATGGAGAACGAGCAACGAAAACGTCGTAAAATTATTCGACAACAGAGGTACGATCCTGCCTATGTCCGCAGGGACTGCGACCATCACGGCGATAGCCAACAACGGCACGGCGGACACTTCGGACGACTTGTACGCGACCTGTACGATAACGGTCAGCGCGTCTTCGCCCGTTTCTTACTTATCTTATAATGCGGGGATTTTCAGCGAAGCTTCCTGCTCGATCTACACCACCGTTACGGCGGATACCCGTGTAATGGGTGCAAGCGATTGGACCAGATGGTACGTAGCCAAAGGGAACGTGACCGTCGACGGTCGTATCACCGTAACGGGCAACGTACATCTTATTCTCGCGGACGGCGCAAGTTTGACCGTCAACGGCGGTATATACGTTCCTACCGGCAGCAGTTTAACTATTTATGGGCATTCTACCAATACAGCCGTTATGGGACAACTACTTGCACAAAACGCCGGAACGGAACAAGCAGGCATCGGTGGTAACTCTTCAAAGTCCAACGGCTCCATTATTATCAACGGTGGTAAAGTTACTTCTTACGGCGGCGAAAGAGGCGCAGGTATCGGCGGTGGCGGCGCGGACGACGCGAATGCTCCCGCTGCCGGTCCCATTACCGTCAACGGCGGCGTTGTTATCGCTGTCGGTGGCGAATATGCCACAGGTATCGGCGGCGGCGGTTCTTATTACAAGTTCGGCGGCGAAGGCTATTCCATCGCGTTCAACGGCGGCGAGATCACCGCGCAAGGCTTTTTCGCCATCGGTGGCGGCGGTAGCAAGTTCAACAACGGCATCTCCGGCGACGTCGTCAACTACGGTCATTTCAGCAGAGCGCAAAAAATGATCGTCAAGGGCGGCAGCAACGCGCAGGACGTCACGCTTTTGGAAGTAAGCGCAACGACCGATCTGCATTACACCTATCAATACATGATCGTAACCGAACCTGTCAAAGTTACTTCCGTTGCTTTGGATAGGACTGTCATCAGCGTGACAGCCGGCGAAAGATATGTTTTAGACGTAACTTTCGGACCGGAAAACGCGGCATATAACAGTTTGCAATACGTAAAATGGACGTCCAGCAATCCCGCGGTGGCAATGATAATGGACAATGGCGCTATCCTTCCCGTAAAGGCGGGCACAGCCACTATCACGGTTATTGCCGACAACGGCACGCCCAATGACGCTACGGATGACGTAACGGCAACTTGTACGGTTACGGTAACGTCAAATCCCACCACGATTTCATATATAGATTACAACGCGTCGACCGGAGCCTATACGACGAATAATCTTTCCGCATATGCTTCCGTTTATTCGGACGTCGCGACTTTGGGAATGGCGAATAATACGAGTTGGTACGTCGTTAAGAGCGATATGACTTTCAACAGTCGTATAGAGGTAAGAGGCGACGTTCGTCTCGTGCTTTCGGACAACGTAACTCTTAATGCAACAAAAGGTATTGACGTTACCGCCGGTAACAGTCTGACGGTCTATGCTCAATCCTCGGATAAAGCAACGATGGGCGCCTTGAGCGCGTCGACCGATGTAAACGATACGGCGGCCATCGGCGGCAACGTAAGTAGCAATGCCTGCGGAACCATCACCGTTGTGGGCGGAAAAATCACCGCTCAGGGCGGTAACGACGGCGCCGGTATCGGTGGCGCCTTCGGCGCAAAAGGCGGCGAAGTAAATATCTACGGCGGCGAAGTTACCGCATACGGAAGCAACAACGGTTCTGCGATCGGTAATCGTACCTATAATTTAGATGGCGTTCAAATAACCGTCAGCAAGAAATTGGCTGCTACCGCAAATGGCAATCTGCTTGCAAATCCCAATGACGTTTGGAAATATACAAACGTTTATATCGATCAAGCGACTCCCGTTTCGGGCGTGACGCTCGATAAAACTACTCTCGGTTTGGCGGCGGGCAAACAAACGGCGCAACTTACCGCGACCATCGCGCCCGCAGGCGCGTCCTATAAGGATATCGTTTGGACGTCGAGCGACGAAAGCGTTGCTACGGTGGACGCAAACGGCTTGGTCACACCCATTTGGGCGGGCACGGCGACGATCACCGTTACGGCGACCAACGGGACCGAGTTCACTTCGGACGATAAGACGGCTACCTGTACCGTTACGGTAAGCGCCGTTTCGGTCAGCGGAATAACGCTTAATAATACGACGCTCAACTTAATCGCGGAAGGAGAAAGAAGCGCGCTTACGGCGACCGTTACCCCCGATAACGTCTCTTACGCTACCGTAGTATGGACGTCGAGCGACGAAAGCGTTGTTACCGTCAGCGCAAGCGGCGTCGTTACGCCCCTTGCTCCGGGTACTGCGACCATCACCGCGACGGCGACCAACGGCACCGCGGATACTTCGGACGACAAAACGGCAACCTGTCAAGTAACGGTTATTGAACCTGACAGTGTCACCTATCTCGATTATAACGCCGAAACCGGCGCTCTCGTCAGCGCAACGTGTACGTCTTACGCGCTCCTTACTGCGGATATGACGACTTGGGGAACGGCGGGCGAAACGAAATGGATCGTAGCCGAGTCCGACGTTGAAATATCAGCGAACATACTCGGCGACGTACGTCTCATTATCAAAGACAACGTGACCGTTACCGCAAAATACAGCATTTTGGTAAAAGACGGCAACAGCTTAACGATCTACGCTCAGTCTAAAGACGAATCGACTATGGGAAAACTTAATTCCAACGGTGCTTATTGCGCCGCAGGTATCGGCGGTCAATATGGCAATAAGAGCGGAAGTATTACGATAAACGGTGGCATGATCACTGCCGTCGGAGGTCAAGATTCAGCCGGTATCGGCGGTGGCAATCAGGCTTTAAGCAATAGCAATACCGGTGGCGATAGTGGAACGATTACCATCAACGGCGGTATCGTTACGGCGACCGGCAACGGACACGGCGCAGGTATTGGCGGTGGTGGCGGTGCAAACAAAGGCGGCAGTGCCGGAGCCATCATTATCAATGGTGGAACGATTACCGCAACCGGCGCAGGAAACGGCGCAGGTATCGGCGGCGGCGGTTCGAGCGGTGGAAACGCCGGTTCTGCAAGCAACGTCACCATCAATAACGGCACCATTACCGCAACGGCAGGCACAGGATACGGCGCAGGTATCGGCGGCGGCGGCGAAAGCGATCAATTGAGCGGCGGAAGCGGCGGTACCATTACCATCAACCGCGGCACGGTCACTGCAGACGGCAAAGCAGGCAGAGGTATCGGCGGTGGCGGAATGAACCACAGCAGTGCTTCTTATAACTACAAAATTATTACAGGTGATGATGTATTGTATTCTTATGAAAACGGAGGTACGATTTATCATTATTATTCAAGACCCGACGTGACGAGCGTATCCATTGACCAAGAACGTTTGGAATTGTTTGTGCGCGGTTCGGAAGCATATTTGCATGCGACCGTTACACCGAGCGAAGCAAACGCAAGCGTAGCCTGGAGCACGAGCGATCCTACGGTAGCGACCGTAGACAATAACGGACGCGTCATTCCCCAAGGCGTCGGCACGGCAACAATCACGGTGACCGCAACCAACGGAACGGCGGATACGTCGGACGACAAGACCGCGACCATTACCGTTACCGTTTATCCGCAACCCGACGTAACGGGTATAGCGCTCAATCTTACAAGCTTGGAATTGTCTACCGATCACTACGAAGAACAGTTGCAAGCAACGATCTCTCCGGAGGGCGCAAAGTACGGCGTTGTATGGACGTCGAACAATCCCGCCGTTGCGACGGTCGACAGAAACGGAAAAGTATCGGCTGTCGGCGTAGGAACGGCAACGATCACGGCAACTGCAACAAATGACACGGAAGATACTTCCGACGACAAAACGGCAACTTGCACCGTAACTATTAACGAACTTGATTTCGATGTATATTACGAATACGACTACAATACTCGTTCTATGGTTCAAAAACGCACCGTAGGATGCGAAGTAATGACCTCAAACCTCGATTCCTTGGGCGATTGGGATATTAATACAAAATGGTATATCGTAAAAGAAGATATCACGTTTAATGACAGTATGTACTGCGAAAATGACATACGTATCATACTCGCCGACGGCGTTACCCTTACTTTTAATCAAGGCGCTGTTGTGAATGACACATTAACGATCTATACTCAGTCAACGGACGTTGCCACTATGGGCAAGTTGGTCGCAATAAATAATGACGGTGCGGGAATAGATTGTCAAAGGACACTTATTATCAACGGCGGTATCATCACGGCGACCGGCAGTGAATACGCAGCCGGTATCGGCGGCGGTAAAGATTGTGCCGGAGGAGATATCACGATCAACGGCGGCGTCGTTACTGCGATCGGCGGCGAATATGCCGCAGGTATCGGCGGCGGAAGCAGTGACTGGTGCGGTTGCGACGGCGGCAATCTTACCATTAACGGCGGTGAGATCATCGCGATAAGCGGCGGACACGGAGCTATGGCGATCGGCGGCGGCGTTTGTTACGACAACGAAGAACCCGCCGAAGAGCAGTGCACGATTTATCTTCGCAAGGTCATCCTCGTTGATGCGGGAGAAGACGAAGAAAGCGCGACCCGCGTTTCAAGCCTCGCGGCTGCCCTCGGACAAAAATACGTTCATATTACGATCGATCCCGAATATGCCGATAGTCTCCTTTGCGACGTGATCGTCAGAGCGAATAATTGCAACGTGACGCCTACCGGAGACGGCGTGACCGACAGTTCCGCAGTGCCCGGTCAAACCGTTACCGTAACGGTAGAACCTCATGAAGGTTACGTATTTGACGCTATTAAGGTTATTTCTTTGCAGCCGGCAGAATTGGATAGCGTGGACGCGATCAAGAGGCTTATGGGGACCGCTATGTTTAATGGTCGTGATTATTCCGACTTCGGAGGACCTAACTCCGATGGTTACTATTGCCAGGCAGACTATTATAATGGGAATATCGTTGTTTATAATGGTCCCGAAGTTTTTGCAACGCTTGATGAGACCGCGGTAACGTCGTTCGCGACCACAACGATACCGGAGTTACCCGGTTCGCTCTTTGTTATTGTAGCCAGCGGTTCGGATCAATGGAATTTCCAAATAGATGAGGACGGCACGCTGGTTCAAGTTAATTTGAGGCAAAACGACGCTCTCGTCTTTAGCGGTAGCGGTCGGAGTAACGGATCTCTGACGAAAGAAGTCGAGATCATGACAACGACGGTAACGGAAGGCGTAAAATACACTTTCATAATGCCGGAAACCGACGTTGTCGTTATGGTCGATTGTATTCGGGCCTATGCGATCACAAAAGAAAGCGAAAATGGTGACGTGGTAGTTACCGTTGACGGTGTGGAAGCCGATAAGGCCGAGCAGGATAAGACCGTGACCGTCACGATCGAACCCGATAAAGGATATGCTCTCGATAAAATAACGGTCTATATCAAGGGCTTCGTGGTAAATAACACCCAAGACCTCGCATCCTTGATGGGCGACGCCGTCTTCCAAGGAGAGTCCAATTGGGACGGAATGTATGATTACAGTTCTAAACAATGTAAGGTAGTTGGCGGCGTCCTCGCGTTGGTGGAAGGCGACGATATCGTTTGCGCGTTGGCCGACACAATCGATGTCGATTTTTATCCCCCTGAAAATAATTCGAGTATTGCCAGCGTTCTCTTTAATTACGAGGGATACTCTTGGATCATCGTCATAAAGAACGGGGTCATCGTCGAGATCCAGACGTATGGTAGCAACGGACTGATCTTTATATCGACGACCGGCAGGAGTACGGGAGAATTGATCTCTACGTTAGATGACGTGATCACCGTGACCGAAGGTAAAGTTTACACCTTTACGATGCCTTCCTCCGCCGTCAGGATCGTGGCGACCTATGTCGAGGCGACGGTACACGACCATGATAATACGACCTTGCAATACGTGGCGGCAAAAGCCGCGACCTGTCTTGACGCCGGCAATACGGCGTATTACCGTTGCACCGTTTGCGGTTTGTATTACGCCGACGTAAACGGAGAAACCGAGATCACCCTCGAGTCTACCGTGATCGCAGCTTTAGGTCACACCGCAAGCGATTGGATCACGACCGTAGAACCCACTTGTACCGACAAAGGCAGTAAACACAAAGTTTGCACCGTTTGCGGTGTTGAATTGGAAACTGCCGAAATTGACGCGCTCGGACACGACTATCAAGCCGTCGTCACCGCGCCTACTTGTACCGAGGGCGGATATACCACGCACACTTGTTCGCGTTGCGGTGGCAGCTTTACGGATACCTATGTAGACGCTTTGGGACATGATTGGAGCGAATGGACGGTTACTACCGCGCCTACTTGCACGGCTAAGGGCGAGGAGAAGAGAACTTGTTCGAGATGCAAAGCGTTCGAGACGCGCGACGTTGATATGATTACACACACGGCAAGCGAGTGGATCGTCACGACGGAAGCGACCTGCACGGAAAAAGGAAGCAAACACAAAGTTTGTACCGTTTGCGAAGCTGAACTTGAAGTAGAGGAAATCGCCGCGCTCGGACACGACTATCAGGCGGTCGTCACCGTGCCTACTTGTACCGAGGGCGGATATACCACGCACACTTGTTCGCGTTGCGGTGGTAGTTTTACGGATACCTATGTGGACGCTTTGGGGCACAATTGGAGCGAATGGACGGTTACTACCGCGCCCACCTGTACGGCTAAGGGCGAAGAGAAGAGAACTTGCTCGAGATGCAAAGCGTTCGAGACGCGCGACGTCGATATAGTCGATCATACGGCAAGCGAGTGGATCGTCACGACGGAAGCGACCTGCACGGAAAAAGGAAGCAAACACAAAGTTTGTACCGTTTGCGAAGCTGAACTTGAAGTAGAGGAAATCGCCGCGCTTGGACACGATTGGAGCGATTGGACGACGACCAAAGAAGCGACCGAATTTGAGGAAGGAAGCGAAGAGAGAATTTGCTCTCGTTGCAACGAGAAGCAGACCCGCACCATTCCGATGGTCGGACACGAACATACCATCGTGGCGGTAGAGGCAAAAGCACCTACTTGCACCGAAAAAGGGAATATCGCATACTATCTTTGCACGAGTTGCAACCATCTTTATGCCGACGAGGCGGGCGAAAACGCTTTGAATGAAGAAGACGTAGAGATCGCGGCGCTCGGACATGATTGGAGCGATTGGACGGTAACCACCGCTCCCACTTGTACGGCAAAAGGCGAAGAAGAGAGAACGTGCGTTAGATGCAACGAAGTGGAAACCCGCGACGTCGCCATGATCGACCATACCGCAAGCGAATGGATAGTAACCAAAGCGGCTACTTGCACCGAAAAGGGTAGCAAACACAAAGTTTGTATTGTCTGCGGTATCGAATTGGAAGTTGCGGAAATCGACCTTGCGGCGCATACCGAGGGCGAATGGATCACGACGAAAGAAGCTACTTGCACCGAAAAGGGTAGTAAACACAAAGTTTGTACCGTCTGCGGTATCGAATTGGAAGTTGCGGACATAGATCTTGTCGACCATACCGCAAGCGACTGGATCGTAACGAAAGAGCCTTCCTGCATCGAGAAAGGAAGTAAGCATAAGGTTTGCACCGTATGCGGCACAGAACTCGAAACGGCGGATATCGATGCATTGGGGCACGACTATCAAGCAGTCGTCACCGCGCCTACCTGCACTGAAAGAGGATTTACTACGCACACTTGCTCTCGTTGCGGCGACAGTTACGTCGATACCTATGTGGACGCGTTGGGACACAGCGAAAGCGAATGGGTCGTCACCAAGGATCCTACTTGCGTCGAAATGGGAAGCAAGCATATAGTTTGCACTGTCTGCGGCGAAGAACTCGACGTTGAAGAAATCGCGGCGCTCGGTCACGATTTCGGCGAATGGGCTTTGACCAAAGAACCGCAAGTCGGCGTTAAGGGCGAAGAAACCCGTGTTTGTTCGCGTTGCGGCGAAAAAGAGACCCGCGACGTAGCGGCACTTCCTTACGTGCCCACCACCACGGACGACGGCGAAAAGGTCTACAACGAAGTGGTGACGGAAGAAGCCAAAGACGTGACCGACCTGTTCAAACAAGCCAAAGAGGAAGAAGGCACCGTCGAGATCAAGGCGACGACGGACGACGACCAAGAATTCACGATCGTTTTCGATAGTAGCGCGGTCGAAGCTTTGGGCGACGCCAACGTCTCCATTTCGGCAAAAGTATCTACCGAAAACTTGACCGTCGAAAACGCAGAACTCGTTCTCGAGGTCACCGTCTCGGGCGCGACCTTTGAAAACGGCAAAGCGACCGTCGCTATCCCGTTTGAGAAAGAAGTACCCGCGGGCAAAGTCGGTAAGGTGTACTATATCGACGATCAAGGCAACAAGACGGATATGGGCGCTACCTTCGAGAACGGTAAAGTCATCTTTACGACCAACCACTTCTCCACCTACGCGGTCATGTTCGAGGACGCACCCGTTACGGGACTTTCCGGCGGTGCGATCGCGGGTATCGTAATTGGCTCGTTCTTCGGTTTGCTCCTGATCGCCTGCGCCGTCCTCTTCTTGCTCCACAGGAAAGGCGTCATCAAGATTCCATTTCTCAAATAACAGAATCGAAGTCAAGAATAAACATTCATAAAAACACACTGGAAAGTGTCTCTGCCGAGGCACTTTCTTTTCGTCTGAAAAAAATTTTTTAATAAATTTCAAATTCGTGACCCCACAAACGCCATTTTTTGACTTTTTATCGTTATATAAAAAAATGGTGCTCCCGGCGGGGACGACGCGTTAAGCAAAGTTGCCTGTGGCAAGTTTGTAGCCAAAGTCGCCTATGCTTCCAAATAGATTAATCGAATAAATACGCAGTATTTATGAGAAGAGGAACAATCAAACAAAAGTGAAGTTTCAAATATATTTGAAACGAATAAAAGTGCAGATTGTGACGAGGCGTAGCCGTGAACCCTTGGGTTCGATTCCCGCCATATCGTTATATAATAAAAAAATGGTGCTCCCGGCGGGGACGACGCGTTAAGCAAAGTTGCCTGTGGCAAGTTTGTAGCCAAAGTCGCCTATGCTTCCAAATAGATTAATCGAATAAATACGCAGTATTTATGAGAAGAGGAACAATCAAACAAAAGTGAAGTTTCAAATTTATTTGAAACGAATAAAAGTGCAGATTGTGACGAGGCGTAGCCGTGAACCCTTGGGTTCGATTCCCGCCATATCGTTATATAATAAAAAAAATGGTGCTCCCGGCGGGGACGACGCGTTAAGCAAAGTTGCCTGTGGCAAGTTTGTAGCCAAAGTCGCCTATGCTAAACGCATAGGCTGGAGGGGCGAAGCCGTGAACCCTTGGGTTCGATTCCCGCCATATCCTTATGTAATAAAAAAAGTGGTGCTCCCGGCGGGAATCGAACCCACGGCCTTTCGCTTAGGAGGCGAACGCTCTATCCTACTGAGCTACGGAAGCACGCTTTTTTGAGTAACTTTATTATATCTTTTTTATTCGATAATTAAAAGCGATTTTAGTTAAGTATTTTTAAAATAATTTTTTTTGGTGTTTTTTTAGGTCGTTTTGAGAATTTGCAGTCTATTTTTGTCGAATTTGTTTTTTTATGATATTTTTTTATTATTTCTTTTGCATTTGCTCTCTTTTTTGTATATAATTAAATCAAAGTAGTCGCTTTGCGCTATTTATTTATTGTTGTTGTCGAGCTTTGCCGACTATTAGGAGATTTTTATGAATACACCCAAAAAAGACGCTTTAAAGTTAGAGCAACGCGTTTCGGATCTTTTATTGATGTTAGGATGCGACGCAAGTTTAAACGGTTTTGAATATGCAAGGTCCGCCATAATTTATTTGGCTTTTAAACAAGGTCCTTTTAGTATGATGTACGACGTTTATCCGGTTATTGCCGAGTTGTACGATACCGAAGTTTCGAGAGTTGAAAGAAATATAAGACATATGATAGAAATGGCTTGGCGTAAAGGAAGAGCCAACGATATGAATAAATATTTCGGTTTTAAAATCTATAACAAAAACACAAAACCAAATAATAAAAGTTTCTTACTCTTATTGGCGGATAGGGTTACGTTAGAATTTTCCTTTTAGGCAAAAGGCTCGTTAATATGAGAAAAGGATGCTTTTTCGAGAAAACCCCCATAATGATATAGATTCTTCGACGGCGCTACGCTTGCTCAGAATGATGACCTACTAAGTGCAACAATTATAATTATAGCCATTGCTAACGCAATTCTTTCCTATCGGAAAGTGTATCCTAACGGATACGGCTATAATTCACCGCCCTTCACTCGGCGAAAATATACGAGTGCATTTTAGCCTTCGCTCGGGCTTCATGTTGAGCGAAGTCGAAACATCTTTTTTATCGTCAAAGACATAGTCCACGACCAAAGGGCGTGTCCTATCGAGCGAAGCGGGTTTACACCCTTGTCGCGAAGCGACGGGAAAGGGGGCTTGATTTTATCCAAAGTAGACTTGTTTACAAGGCTACGACGATAAAATGGGGGTTTTAAAAAAAATGATTATGGTTTATTATTTTTGTTTAAATTTTACAGTCCTTGTAAGATAAATTTGGTTTATTACAATAACAAAAGTCTAAAAACCCCCTCTCCGCAGTCGAAGTCAATCAAAGATTGCCTTCTTTGTGCGCAGACAATCCCCCTTTCCTTCGACCATAAACGGTCGAAAGGGTGCAAACGCTTACGCTTTTAAGGATAGAGATCCTTCGACTTCGCTCAGGATGACCTTTCATTTTTCGTATACTTAATATCGTATTAAAGTTATCCATATTAAAAACCCGACAAAACGCTTGCGTTTTGGAGGAGACGAATAAGTTCTCTAAAAAACGCAGTCCAAACACTTTGTGTTGGGACAAGTCAAAAGAGACACTTATGAGTCGGCAGGGCGGTGAATTATAGCCGTATCCGTTAGGATACTCTTTCCGACAGGAAAGAATTGCAAAGCAATAGTTATAATTATTACTAATACACAACAATTATAATTATAGCCATGGTCAGGATGATGATAACGTTTTGACTGTTTTGTTTGTGTATTAAAATATTTATAGCCTTTGATTTCGCAATTGGATTTAGGGAATTTGTATAACACTTAAATTAAGTAATTATATTTACTTTACTTTTGATACGTTTTTATTTTATGGAAAAGTCCTTTTATTATTTTATTAAAAGTGGTATAATAGACAAAAATGATTGGAAAACGGAGGATTTATGGAAAAAGTAATTGATAAAAGCGTTACGAAAACCAAAACAATACTCTCTATTTGCATATTTTTGGCGGTTCTTGGCGGATTGATCGCGATCGCTAGTATTTACGATTTGCAAATAAGCCAAATTTTAACTAAAAACAGTTTACCCGAAGGCGAGTATATATCCGTAAACGGTTTTGCTTTGTTCTTTGAATCAATGGGTGTTACGCCTTTTTACATTATGATAGCGATAGCCGGCGCTATTGCTTTTTGGTACGGATACAGAAGCGACAACAATAAGAAAAAACTCGTTTATATGTTTATAGGCGCAGTGGTGGTTGTGGTCGCTTTATTTTTATTGTTTACCGACTTGTTGAAATATATCGCCGAGTACGAAGGCGCAAGACTTTCCGCCGATCACGTTTCTTTGATAGGTCAAAACGCAAAATTGTCGGGGTCTTTATATATTAAATTGATTTGTTTGGTTTTATCTTTGGCGGTCGGCGGTTTGCTTTTGGGCGCATGGCACAACGTTTCTAAAGAGACCAACGATTCTTTGATAAAGTGGGCTTATATGATAGTGGGTACCGTCGCGTTTATTTTGATAATAGAACTTATCAAAAACCCCGTAGGCAGAGTAAGATTCCGCACGATGAACTATCTTGGCGATTTTGACTACTATACGCCTTGGTACGTCGCTAACGGCAAACGCAAATTGTTCGATTTGGTAAACGCCGATCCCAACGATCCCAAATTCAACTTCGTTTCGGACGCGTGCAAATCTTTCCCTTCTGGACACACGTTTAGCGCGGGTATTTGCTATACCTTACTTGCATTGCCTTTCCTTAACGAAAAATTCAACAAAAAAGGCGTTAAAATAACTTTATGGTGCGCAACCGTCGCTTTGACGGGCGTCGTCGCCATCTCTCGTATAGTTGCAGGCGCACACTTTATGTCCGACGTACTCTTCGGCGGAACGATAGCGTTTTTGGGCGCAATGATAATGAGAGAGATCTTCGTATGCAAGGGCGCACATTTCAAAGTACTTTTCAAAAAGCCCGAACTTGACGACGAAGACAACGATAATACCGAAAGTTCCGAAAATCCCGAGACCGAGCAAGAGGTCGATCAATGAAAATAGTTATTGTAGGTTGCGGTAAGGTCGGTTTGACGATCATCGAATCTTTATCCAACGAAGGACACGATCTAACCATAATAGATATAAATAAAGCGAGTTTATCCGCCGTTAGCGTCAAGTTTGACGTATCGGTTATTTTGGGCAACGGCACAAACGCAGATATTTTAAAATCGGCGGGCGTTGCTTCTGCCGATCTGTTTATAGCGTGTACGCAACGCGACGAGATAAACGTATTAAGTTGTTTAGCCGCAAAAAAACTCGGTGTTTTCCAAACTGTCGCAAGAATAAGAGACCCCGAGTATTGCGACCTTTTTGACGCGGCGGATATCGGTATCAATATGATAATTAATCCCGAACACGAAGTTGCCAAACAACTTTTCCGTGCGCTTAGGTTCCCTTCGGCGTTAAAAGTAGAGCCTTTCGTCGAAGATAAAGTGGATATATTCGAGTTAAGGATAGATAAAGAAAGTCCCCTTATAAACTGTTCGTTAAGCGATCTAAAAACCAATTACGGCATTAGCATTTTGGTATGCGCGATAAATAGAAACGGCAAAGCCATAATCCCCACGGGAAAATTTGAAATCACCGAAGGCGACACGATATACGTTACCGCGACTCTAAAAGACGCCGAATCCATGTTTAAAAAACTTAAAATGTGGAAAAAGCAACTTAAACATATCATGATAATCGGCGGCGGAAAGATAACCTATTATCTTTGCGATCTATTTAAAAAGACAGGGAACGAATTGAAGGTTATCGAAAACTCGAAAACGAGATGCGTGGAATTGGCGGAAGAATTTAGAAAAGTTACCGTTATTAACGCTTCGCCTTCGGATTACGAAATGCTAAGAGACGAAGGTTTAGCCGACGCGGACGCAGTCCTTTCTTTATTGGACGACAACGAAGACAACGCAATATTGTCGATGTATGCGCAAAGTTTGGGCGTTGGTAGTGTTACCACGATAGTCGAACACAATATATTGAGCGAAATGCTTGCCAAACAAGGTATAAACTTGGCGTCGTCGAGAAGCGCTGCGGCTGACGAAATTGTAAGGTACGTGAGAAGTCAAACCAATACGATGGGCGGTGCAATGAGAGCCTTGTATCGTATTATGGGCGGACTTACCGAAGTTATGGAATTTTTGGTCGAGCCCGAATTTAAACTTTTGGGAATACCTTTTAAAAACGCAAGTTTTATCCCCAATACGTTGATAGCGGCGATTTCAAGGGGTGAAGACGTTATAATACCTAACGGCGACGACTGTTTGGTAGAAGGCGATAGAGTTTTGATAGTAAGCACGGGTACCCAAATAGGGGAATTGAACGACATAGTGGCTTGATATGCAAAATTTGAATTATAGGATGTTAATATACACGTTGGGATTGATCGCCCTTATCGAAGCGGGATTTATGGTCGCTCCTTTTATCGTGTCTTTAGCGTATGCCGATCAAGCAAGGCTCGGTTTTGGCATAACCATTTTGGTTTTGGGCGTTCTTGGCGGACTTGCTTTGATCCGCAAACCAAAACAAACGCACTTGCAGGCAAAAGACGGTTTCGTTATAGTCGCACTGTCTTGGATAATAATGTCATTATTCGGCGCTATCCCGTTTATCGCAAGCGGTTACGTCAATTCCTACGTTGACGCCGTGTTCGAGACGGTAAGCGGTTTTACGACGACGGGTTCTACGATACTCACCGCCGATATTATAGACACGATGCCCAAAAGTTTGCTTTTGTGGCGGTCGCTTACTCAATGGATGGGCGGTATGGGCGTCCTTGTATTCGTCATTGCGATACTTCCAAAAGCGGACGGCGAGATAATACACTTATTTAGAGCCGAAGTCCCCGGTCCCGAAGCGGGCAAGTTGGTAAGCAAATTGCGTAATAGCGCGCGTATTTTATACGCTATTTACGTTGTGCTTACTATACTCGAAATCATTTTTTTAAGTTTTAAAATGCCAATATTCGACGCTATTATAAACTCTTTATCCACAGCGTCGACGGGTGGTTTTTCTTGTCATAGTTCGTCTATAATGTACTATAACAGTCTATACGTCGAGATCGTAATAAGCGTGTTTATGTACATTTTTGCCTTAAACTTCACTCTCTTTTATCTTTTGTTGATGAAGAGATTTAAAGAAGTTTTTGCGGACGAAGAATTTTTGGTATTTACGGGTATAGTTATTTTGGCGATGTTCGCTATCGCGCTCGATCTATACTACACGGCGGGCGGTACTTATTCCACGTTTGCCGAGTGTTTAAGACATTCGAGTTTTAATACTTTATCGATAGTGTCAACGGCGGGTTTCGGAACGGTCGATTTTGCGACTTGGCCGACGTTCTCTCAAGCGATACTGTTTACGTTGATGTTCTTTGGCGGTTGCGCGGGTTCTACCGCGGGCGGATTGAAAATATCCCGTATTATCATTATAACCAAGAGCGGTGTAAAAGAAATAAGAAAATCTATGCATCCGAAGTCGGTCAACATTATAAGATTTAACGGACAACCCGTCGACCAGTCGGTAATAAGCGGCGTACAAAGATATTTTATGCTATACATGGTGTTGTTTACAATATCCGTATTATTGGTATCCATAAGCAATTCACACGGAAGTTTTACGGGTATAAACGAATCGGTTACCGCAGTTGCGACGGCAATAAACAACGTAGGACCCGCACTTGGAACGCTTGGCCCTTACAGCAATTTTGCTTCCACTTCGATTTTTACAAAGATAATTTTAACTTTGGATATGTTGGCGGGCAGACTTGAAATATTGCCCATGATGATACTTTTAGTACCTAAAACTTGGAAAAAATAAAAAAGTTGTTTTTACGCTTGCGTTAAGACTGCGTTTTTTAGAAAACTTATTCGTCTCCGTCAAAAATCTTTCGGATTTTTGACGGGTTTTAAATATGGATAGCCTATTAAATAGATACTTCGACTACGGTCTTTGACCTTCGCTCAGTATGACGAACTGATAGGTATGAACATCAAATCGTCACCCTGAGCAACGCCGAAGGGTCTTTATCCTTTTAAAATAGATGTTTCGACTACGCTCAACATGAAGCCCGAGCGAAGGCTAAAATGCACTTGTATATTTTCGCCGAGCGAAGGGCGGTGAATTATAGCCGTATCCGAAAGGATACTCTTTTCGATAGAAAAGAATTGCGATAGCAATGGCTATAATTATAATTGTACTTTTGCTAACGCAATTCTATTTTAACGAAAAGCGTTTTTGTTTTACTCTTGTTTAGAACTCACGTTTTGTCTTTTGTAAATACGCTTCCAATTAACGTAACCGTATACGTCGTTTATAAAAAACGTGCAAAAACACGCGACCACTTGCGCATAAGCGGGGTTTTCCTTTGTCGCAAACGCCCATAAAACTATTAGTACCAAATCGTTTACAGCATAAGCCAACGCAAAGCCCGCGCTACGTCTAAGCGTTAAATAAGCGGCGATAAAACTTGTCGCTACGGATACGGTACTTACTATTAAATTGTTAGTGTTTAAATATCTTAATAAAAAGTAAAATCCGACCGTAACCGCAACGGTCAAAAAAGTCAAAAATATCCACTCTTTGCCTTTTACTACGTTTATCGTAACTTGGGATTTATTGCCCTTGAAAGGGTTTTTAAGCCATACTATAAGGCTAAAAACGGACATTGGTAAGGTCATACCCAAATAGGTAGCCATCTCGCCGTAATACTTGTACGAATAGGAAATTATGCCGTAAAGTATGCAAAATACTATCATAAGGACGGGACCTAACGGGTTGCCTTTAGCCGCAAAAATCAAAGAAGTTACCCCTATTATAGACGCAGTCAATTTTAGATAGTCGTGTTTGTCAAAAATGCAAAAGAAAACCACGATGCTCGCAACCGACGCCGCCCACAATATCCACTCGCCTATAGAAAAATATTTTATTATCTTTTTCATTTTTCACCTTAAAAAAAGGCATCGAACGCAACTTCTAAGACCTAACGTCGCGTTAAATGCCTTTGCATATTCTACCCGGTGGCAGTGTACTTTTAATTTATGTTATCATTATAGATCACAATAGTCAATTTTTTAACGATAAACGTTAAGTTTGCAAATTTAACTCTTTTGTTAATCATTGAGTTTTTTATTGTCAACAATAACTTGCTCTTTTGCGGGGGTTTCGGGCTTGTGTACCAACGTAAACGACGGACTGAAAACGTTGCGCGCTTTGTTTTCGATAAACTCTACGTTTATGATCTTACCTACGTTTTGGATAAGTTTTTTGGTGTTGGCGTCTTGAGAGTCTAAAAGTGCCACGATAAAATCGGCGCCCGGGTTTTCCGACGCTTCGACGGTCAATTTATCGTCGTTTTTAGAAAATCGTACGGTAAAATATCTTACCGAAGCGTATTCCAAGAAATATAACCTTATTATTAAAATCGGCTCGCATTTCTCGCTTAAAGTGAACCTTGCGGAAGCGGTACACTCGTATTGATTGCCGTAAAAATCGTAGGTTTTTCTTATGCCGTCTTTAAAATCGAAATCAAGTCTAAAATCATTGTCTTTTTCGGAAACCAATAAAGCGTAACCGTCATCGTCCTTGACGAAAGTCATGCCTTTGATACCTTTGGCGTAAGTACCCATCTCGTTTTGTATCAAAAAAGGCAATACGCCGATAGAATTGGAACGTTTATGCGTGCTAACGTACGGCTTATTTTGTATTTTTTGATAGTAATAGAGTAGGTTGTCGGCGTTTTTCATATCGCGACTGCCCATTTCTTCCACGTACTCAAAGTCGGGATCGGCGGGGTAAGCAAAGTATTTGGGAACTATGTCGTAGTGATGGCTGCCGTGAAAGGCTTCGTTATTGGCGCAAAACATCAAAACGACTACGCCCGTATTGCGGAATACGAAAGCGTCTTGATTATACATACCGTTAAAGAAGCAAAAATTTCTTTTTTCGTCCACCCAAATTTGATAGCCGTAATCGAAAACGTGCCCGACTTTAGTGGAAGATATTTGCTTTGCGGTCATTTGAGAGATCCACTCTTCGGATAAAATGCGCTTGCCTTCCCAAACGCCGTTATTTGAGATCAAAACCGCAAGTTTGGCAAGATCTTCGGGGATAATGTACAAGCCCCAACCCGATTTGGCGATACCTTCGGGAGAAGTTTCCATTAAAATATCGGACACGCCGATAGGGTCGAATATTTTTTCACGCAAGTATTCTTCAAGCCCTTTACCCGTGATCTTTTCGATAACTGCGCCGATTATATAGGTGTTTAAAGAATTATATTCAAACTTGCTACCTATCGCAAACTTGTTGTTGGAATCAAAAAAGTCTTTGGTCCATTTGGTAGCCACCGCACTTTCTATTTCGTTATAAGTGTTGCCCGTGGACATGGTAAGCAAGTGTTTTAACGTTATCTTTTTGTTTCTTAAATTGCCGACTTTGTTCTCGATACCCAAAGTTTTGCAAACAGGCTCGTCCAAATTGACTTTGCCTTCGTCCCACAATGCCCCGAGAGCCATAGCGGTAACCGTTTTAGTCACCGAAAATACGCAGTTCCAAGAGTCTTTAACGTACGGGGTTTGGTACTTTTCGGCAATGACCTTTCCGTCTTTTATTATCATTATACGATTAGCGTATATTGATAGATCGTTGGATATTTCGTTCAAAAAAGATTGGATATATCTTGGATCGTATCCGACGTCTTCGGGTTTAACTCTCGGCAAATAATTTATTTTTGCGTCTTTGGAAAAAACGCGAGGCTTATCGTGTTTTCTGTTTTTAACGGTAGAAACCGTCGTTTTGTTGGTGTTGAAATTTCTTGCAAGCAAAATAACGCTATTTATTTGAGAACCTAAGGGCATAGCGACCTCCGAAAATAATCATACAATAATTTTACATACTTTTTATAAAAATTGCAATGGGTTTAAAATCATAAAACGTCAAAAATTGAGTTTGAGATAATCGTACTTGTAAAACTACATATTATCGTCAAGCCACACTCATTATATCGGCAAATAGTCCACGACTAAAAGTCGTGTCAAAACGAGCAAAGCGGGGTTGCACCCTTTCGACCGTTTACGGTCGAAGGAAAGGGGGATTGTCTGTGCACAAAGTAGGCAATCTTTGATTGACTACGACTGCGGAGAGGGGGTTTTTAGACTTTTGTTATTGTAATAAACCAAATTTATCTTACAAGGACTGTAAATTTAAACAAAAATAATAAAGCATAATCATTTTTTAAAAACCCCCATTTTATCGTCGTAGCCTTGTTAAAAACAAGTCTACTTTGGATAAAATCAAGCCCCCTTTCCTTCGTCTATTAAAATAGCCGAAAGGGTGCAAACGCTTACGCTTTCAAGGATAAAGATACTTCGACGGCGCTTCGCTTGCTCAGAATGAAGCACAAACGAAAGCGAAAATGCACTTGTATATTTTCGCCGAGTGCAGTGCGGTGAATTATAGCCGTATCCGAAAGGATACTCTTTTCGATAGAAAAGAATTGCAAAGCAATGGCTATAATTATAGATAATACTTTCGTACTTTGTCTATTGTCATCCTGACCGAAGTGGAAGGATCTTTATCCGATTTAAAACCCGACAAAAAGCTTGCGTTTTGGAGGAGACTAATAAGTCCTCAAAAAATTTGCTTAAGGTGACGAAGAAATAGCGTTTCCCTTTGATTTTATCGATTAATCTTTTGATTTTACGTATAACTATTGATTTTTTTAAGGATAGTGTATATAATAATCGTAAAGGGGCAACTATGCTTACAGGATTTTTTGTGTTAGTCAATATACTTACTATCGCGTATTTCGATAGAAAGAAGTGGAAACTATCCACGGTTTTTTCCGCGGCTATCCTTTTCGTATTGACGGTCCTTTCCTTGTTTGCGTCCGAGATACCTTTCGTTCAAGATCAACTCGCAAACGCTTTCGGTGCTTCCGCAGTAGAAATAATGCGAGAAGCGTTGACCTATAAAACCGGCGGCGTAAGTTCTTTGCTTATAATGCATATCGCATTGTTCGTTATTTTATTTGCGTTAGGCATTTTTAAAACGGTTGATTTAGTCAATAACATAGTTAAAAAGAACGATAATCAAATTAAAAGAAATATACAATTTTTCAAAACGGGTAAAGATTATATTTATCCCGAATTTTCTTCTAAAAAATATATCTTTTATTGTTCGTTTTTGTGTTGAAGATATTCTCAACGATAAAAACGATCAAACGATAAAAAATATATTTAAAAAAGGAGAATTATAATGAAAAAATTGAATAGAAAAGGTTTTACTATCGTAGAACTTGTTATTGTTATTGCCGTTATTGGTGTTTTAGCGGCAGTTCTTATCCCTACTTTTACTAAAATGATTAGAAAATCTCAAGTTAGCACGGATACCCAACTTATCCGCAACTTGAACACCGCTTTGGAAGCCGACAAAGTCGAATCCAAGCACGTTACCATGACCCAAGCGTTACAATCCGCAAAAGATTACGGTTACGATATAAGCAAAATAAACGCTTCTCGTACAAACAACGAGATAGTTTGGGACTCGGATAACGACGTATTCTGCTACGTCAACGAAGGCAAACTCGAATATTTGCCCGATAGCGTAGATAACAACAAGAAACTCAAAGCTGACAGTTATAAACTTTGGAAGATCTATGCGGACGCACCCAAAGCAGGCGAAAACTTCTCAATTTACGTTGCAGGTCAAGGCGCAGCCAACTACGTCAACACCAATGACGTAAACGTAGGCGTTGACTGTGGCGACTATACGATTCAAAACGTTAGTTACCAAAACGACGGCGCAAATCGTGACGTAGTTATTCGTACTAATAGTAATCTTACTTCTTTAACAATAAACGCACCTAGCGATAAAGTATATCATTATGATTCTGTCGGAAACGTAAATATTATTTCAAGTGATATGGCTTCCTACCACGAAAACGGAACCGTATCATTCCTTGAAGTTGCTGGTGGTCACGTTGTTCTTGAAGAAACTGCTAAAGTTTCAGCTGTTCACTTTACAGCAACTAACGGCGAATTTAAAAACTCTGATAATAAGACAATTTCAATTGATTTAAGTAAAGTTAGTGAAGAAAACATGCCTGATTTTTCACGCGACCCTGTTACAATTCCAGATGATGGAGCATATGTTGCCGAAGTAACTACTGATAAAACAGAATATGTTTGGTTATTTGGTAATGGTATAAAAGAACAAATGGTTACAACAGAACAAGAAGGTTCCATTGCTGAAAACGGCTCATTAAAATCTGGTATTACTGCTGGTGCTGAAGATGGTTCAGTTGCGGAACAAATAGCAAATCCTGCTAAGAGAAATAGCGATGGTGCACTCGTTGATAATAATGGTGATGAAATTGATGTTTCTTCAGTTAATTGGTCAAATAGTGATGCACTAGAACCCATCACAGACATTGTTTATGAAGAATTGAAAACTAAAGAAGATGCAATTAATGAAAATGTTTCTACTCTTATTTTGACAATGGCTCAACTTCATGATTACATCACCGGTACCGTTGTGAATGGTGTTATAGGTGCTGACATTGAAGTTACTGAGGTTATGGAGCTTGGAAGTGACAAAGTTATGGATCTTAATGGATACACTTTAAGCGTAAACTTATCTTCTGGACGTCCATTTGTCTTCAGTAACCATCAGTCCATGACAGTTAATGCAAATGGCGGAAAAATGAACATTACTAATAGTACAACTAATGGTTTGTTTAGAATTCAAAGCCCAGGTTCTAGATTAGTTTTAAATGGGGGAACATATACTGGATATACACCAGACGCATCAGCTATTATTTGGATCGGAAAAAACGGAAATAGTTTAACATATGCTGTTTATGTTGAATTAAATGATGTAACCGCAAATTGTATTGGGCAATTTGTCAGAGATGGATCATGGAATGTTTACTATAATTCCTATAAAGGATTCACATATAAAAGCTATGGTTTAACACCAAATAAACTAGTTGTTAATGGAGGAAACTATACTTTCAATAACTTAGGAATCAACGTAAATGGTTCAATATCAGGCTTTGTATTACAATCAATGGAATCAGAATTTAATGGTGTTACAGCCACAAGCGCAATTGGTTCAATAATGGAAATTGATAATGGTGTTGCAACATTTAAAAATAACAATTTTGTTGTTCAAAATGCAAACAACATCCAAGGATGGAATGCAACAACCATTGGAGTTGCTTTCGAAGCAAATATTACCATTGAATCAGGGAATTATTCTGGATATTATGGCGTGTCTGTTTTTACTTCTGGTGGCCATATAACAGTTAGAGGCGGCACCATCTCAGGAACAAGCCACGCATTTGATTTGTATGACGATGATAATAGATCTGAAAACAACCAAACAACAACTCTTGATATATATGCAGGCACAATAAATGGAGATATTTATAAAGAAGGAACAGAGGCTGTTATCACTGATCATAGATAACAAATAAATAAAATTTGTGCAGAAATATAAAACTAATTTATTAGAAAATAAATAGTTGAAAATTCTAAAAAATGTACAAAACCAACCCGAACGAATACGGGTTGGTTTTCTTATTACTTTACTAGAGACTGTTAGCCACAATCTTGATAACTTGTTTTAATCAAAGAAATAGATTCAATTTTTAATTCATTATTTATCTTATCATTTAGTTCTTTTAATATTCGTACTATAAACGCAAGAGTAATCCATTTTCCGCCATAATCAAGCGGCGGTAAACAAAACTAAATAAGCCGTAAGGCAAATTTGGGATCTGTCGAATCTTTCGGCAGATCTTTTTTATTTAAGAGTTTTAAAAAATAATCGTTTTTTTATTGACATTAAGAGCGGGATTTTTATATAATCATATTAACCTACTAATTTGGTAGGTAAATGGAGAAACAAAGATGATTTACTTTATGGTCATATTGGTTAGAAAAAATTTCCGCTTTGGTCGATGTTGAACGTAAAACGAGTGTAACCGAGTTTTGTTTTATTTTTGTTTTGATAAATAGGAGATAATATATGGCTAAATATAAATTTGAAACTTTACAAATACACGTCGGGCAAGAAAATCCCGATCCCGCGACCGACGCAAGAGCCGTGCCTATATACGCCACGACGTCTTACGTTTTTGCTTCTTCCGCTCAAGCAGCGGGGCGTTTTAGTTTGACTGAAAACGGTAATATTTATACGAGATTGATGAACCCCACTTCGGACGTTTTTGAAAAACGTATGGCGGCGCTCGAAGGCGGCGTCGGCGCACTTGCCACGGCTTCGGGGTCGGCGGCTATAACTTACGCTATCCAAAATATAGCGATAGCGGGCGATCACGTCGTAGCGTCTTCGAGCCTTTACGGCGGAACTTATAATCTTTTGGCAAATACTCTTAAAGAGCAGGGGCTAACGGTAACGTTCGTAGACCCTAAAAATGCGCAAAACTTCAAAGACGCCATACGCCCCAACACAAAATTGATTTTTGCCGAAACGTTAGGCAACCCCAACTCGGACGTTTTCGATATGGACGCTGTCGCCGAGATAGCGCATCAAAATGGCATACCTTTGATAGTAGACAATACGTTTGCGACCCCGTTTTTGTTTAGACCCATAGAACACGGCGCGGACGTAGTGGTACACTCGGCAACCAAGTTTATAGGCGGACACGGCACGGTAATGGGCGGAATAGTTATCGATTCGGGCAAATTCGATTGGACGCAAAACGACAAGTTCCCGACGCTTAGCAAGCCAAATCCTTCCTATCACGGCGTAGTATTTACAAAAGCGTGCGGAAATTTGGCGTATATACTAAAACTTCGCACTACGCTTATGAGAGATCAAGGCGCGACAATATCGCCGTTTAATTCCTTCCTTTTATTACAAGGGTTAGAAACCTTGTCTTTAAGGGTGGAAAGGCACGTGCAAAACGCCTTAAAAGTTGTGGAATATCTCTCTTCTCATCCCCTTGTGGAAAAGGTAAATCACCCGTCTTTGGAAAAAGGCAGAGCAAAAGAATTGTACGAGAGTTATTTCCCAAACGGTGGCGCTTCGATATTTACCTTTGAGATAAAAGGGGACGCCGAAAGAGCAAAAAAATTTACCGAAAGTTTATCCCTTTTTAGTTTGCTTGCAAACGTTGCCGACGTTAAATCCTTGGTGATACATCCGGCGTCGACCACTCACTCGCAATTAAGCGAAGAAGAATTGCTATCGGTAGGTATAAAACCCAATACGGTAAGGTTATCCATAGGGACCGAGCATATAGACGACATTATAGCCGATTTGGAAAGCGGCTTTGAAGCAATCAAATAATTAAATAAGAATAGTTGTAAAGAATTTTGTTAAAATAAAAGGAGAATAATTATGGCAAATATATATACTACCGCCGATCAATTAGTCGGCAAAACTCCGCTTTTGGAGTTGACTCATATAGAAAAGGAATTTGGTTTAAAAGCGAAACTTATCGCAAAACTCGAGTATTTTAATCCCGCGGGATCGGTCAAAGACCGTATCGCAAAAGCGATGATAGAAGACGCCGAAAAATCGGGTAAACTCAAAGAAGGCTCGGTAATTATAGAGCCGACTTCGGGCAACACTGGTATAGGTTTGGCGGCGATAGCCGCGGCTAAAGGATACAAAGCGGTTATCGTAATGCCCGAGACCATGTCGGTAGAACGTAGACAACTTATCAAAGCGTACGGCGCGGAAATAGTTTTGACCGAAGGTGCAAAAGGTATGAAAGGCGCTATCGCAAAGGCAAACGAACTTGCCCAAGAGATCCCAAACGCATTTATCCCCGGACAATTCGTAAACCCCGCAAATCCCCAAATACATAGACAAACCACGGGACCCGAAATATATCAAGATACCGACGGTAAAGTGGATATTTTTGTCGCCGGCGTAGGTACGGGCGGTACGGTTACGGGTGTTGGCGAGTACCTTAAATCTAAAAATCCCGCCGTTAAGGTGGTTGCAGTCGAGCCTAAATCGTCGGCGGTACTATCTACGGGTATTGCGGGCGCTCACAAAATTCAAGGTATCGGAGCGGGCTTCGTACCCGACGTTCTTAACGTAAACGTTTACGACGAGATAATAACCGTTAGCAACGAAGACGCGTTTGCTATAGGCAAACTCATTGGACAAAAAGAAGGCGTTTTGGTGGGTATATCTTCGGGCGCCGCAGTTTGGGCGGGAATAGAACTTGCTAAAAGAGTAGAAAACCAAGGTAAAAACATAGTAGTGCTTTTACCCGATACGGGCGATCGTTATTTATCCACACCGCTATTTCAAGACTGATAATTAAAGGAGAAAAATATCGTGATCTATTTAGACAATGCCGCAACCACTAAAATGGGCGAAAGAGCAATAAAAGCAACTTTAGACTGTATGCAAAACTATTACGGGAACCCCTCGAGTTTGCATAGTTTGGGACAAAAAGCGGCGGAAGTTTTAAGTTTGGCAAGAGAAAGGGTAGCAAAAATACTGGGCGCTTCTAAATCCGAAATTTACTTTACGTCGGGCGGTAGCGAATCGGACAACCAAGCGTTGTTATCTATCGCGCGATTCGGCGCAAAAAACGGTAAAAAACATATAATATCCACGGCTTTTGAACATCACGCGGTTTTGCATACCCTTAAAAAACTTGAAAAAGAAGGCTTCGAGATAACACTTTTGGACGTACACGAAGACGGTTTGGTAAGACCCGAAGAAGTCAAATCGGCGATAAGAGAAGACACTATTTTAGTTAGCGTAATGTACGCCAATAACGAAATAGGCACTATTCAACCTATTTCCGAAATAGGCGAGATATGTAGAAACGCTAAAATCTTCTTTCATACCGACGCGGTACAAGCGGTCGGACACCTAAAAATAAACGTGGTAGAGCAAAAAATAGATATGCTTTCGTTATCCGCGCACAAATTCGGGGGTCCTAAAGGGGTCGGCGCTTTGTACGTTAGAAAGGGCGTGCCTTTATATCCGCTTATCGAAGGCGGCGCGCAAGAGTTCCGCAAAAGGGCGGGGACCGAAAATTTGCCCTCTATCGTCGGTATGGCGGAAGCGTTGGAAGAGTCGATGGAAGATCTTGATAAAAAAACCGCGCGTATAACCGAACTTAGAGATCGTTTGATAGCGGGGCTTAACGAGATACCGCACGGCATTTTAAACGGGGATAAAACGAAAAGGTTGCCCTCCAACGTAAGTTTTTGTTTTGAAGGTATAGAAGGCGAGTCTTTGCTTTTGCTTTTGGACGACAAAGGCATTTGCGCGTCTTCGGGTTCGGCTTGTACGTCGGGCTCGTTGGACCCAAGCCACGTATTATTGGCGATAGGCAGAGTTCACGACGTAGCGCACGGATCTTTAAGGCTTACTTTGTCCCACGAAACCACAAAAGAAGAAATAGATTATACGATACAAGCGGTAAAAGAAGTAGTCGCCTATTTGCGTAATATGTCCCCCGTTTGGCGTGATTTGACAGAAAACAAAAGAGAATTTATAATTAAATGAGGTGAAATATGGCTTTATACAGTGAAAAAGTAATGGATCACTTCCGCAACCCGAGAAACGTCGGTATAATAGAAGACGCGGACGGTATTGGCGAAGTAGGCAACGCCAAATGCGGTGATATAATGAAGATTTATTTAAAAATAGACGACGATAAAATAACCGACGTAAAATTTGAGACTTTCGGTTGCGGCAGCGCAATAGCGTCTTCGTCTATGGCTACCGAACTTATAAAGGGCAAACCCGTAAGCGAAGCGCTTGCTCTTACCAATAAAGCGGTTGCCGAAGCGCTTGACGGACTACCCGCATATAAAATGCATTGTTCGGTCCTTGCCGAAGAAGCGATAAAGAAAGCGCTACTTGACTACTACGTAAAAAACGGCATAGAATACGACGAGAACTTATTTAAGGACTTGGATAATTGCTGCCATTAAAGGAGATAAAATGAAAATATCCACAAGAGGAAGATACGCTTTGAGAGTTATGATAGATCTTGCCGAGCAAGATATAAACGAGTATATACCCCTAAAAGACGTTGCTTTAAGACAAGGTATCTCTCAAAAGTATTTAGAAAGCATAATGACCGACCTATCCAAAGCGAATTTGGTGGACGGGCAACACGGCAAAGGGGGCGGATACAAACTAAAAAAAGCGGCGGACAAGTACACCGTCGGCGAGATATTGAGAGTTACCGAAGGCGACCTTGCGCCTATCGCTTGTTTGGAAAACGGTGCGACCCCGTGCGTTAGATCCGCCGACTGCCGAACTCTTCCGATGTGGAAAAAATTAAATGATATTATAAGGGATTATTTTGACAAAATCTCTCTTGCCGATATTATAAACGGTGAGTTTTAAATTTTAAATGGTAAAATAGTTAAAAATCGTCGGCAAGATGCCGACGATTTTTTATAAGTAAGGTTTTTTAATAAAAAGTATTGTGGAAGAAATAGGTATAATTATATCGTCACCCTGAGCGAAGTCGAAGGGTCTTTTTTATCGTCGAAGACGTAGTCCACGACCAAAGGGCGTGTCCTAACGAGCGAAGCGGGGTTGCACCCTTGTCGCGAAGCGACGGGAAAGGGGGCTCGATTGCCACCAAAGGACGACAAAATGGCGTCCGACGTGGGAATGGGGGTTTTTAAAAAAATGATTATGGTTTATTATTTTGGTTTAGATTTTACAGTCCTTGTAAGATAAATTTGGTTTATTACAATAACAAAAGTCTAAAAACCCCCTCTCCGCAGTCGTAGTCAATCAAAGATTGCCTACTTTGTGCGCAGACAATCCCCCTTTCCTTCGCCCATAATCGGGCGAAAGGGTGTAAACGCTTACGCTTTTAAGGATAAAGCACACACGAAAGCAAAAATGCATCATATGGAAAAGCACTTTATCTATCGTCATGTTGAGCAAGCGTAGCGTAGTCGAAACATCTTTTTTATCGTCGAAGACGTAGTCCACGACCGTGGTCGTGTCAAAACGAGCAAAGCGGGATTACACCCTTGTCGCGAAGCGACGGGAAAGGGGGCTTGATTGCCACCAAAGGACGACAAAATGGCGTCCGACGTGGGAATGGGGGTTTTTAAAAAAATGATTATGGTTTATTATTTTGGTTTAGATTTTACAGTCC
>Ga0256405_10000944_pt1 | contig 87266 bp, 67 predicted proteins | sample RumenRJG_02DNA_FD_189096 | JGI IMG/M metagenome (GOLD analysis project Ga0256405, IMG submission 189096) | Bovine rumen microbial communities from Lethbridge, Alberta, Canada - RJG_02 | ecosystem: Host-associated > Mammals > Digestive system > Stomach > Rumen | place: Canada: Alberta... | reverse complement strand
GGAAGAAGTCGCCTTCATCATGCACATAATAGACCTCACAGCCACATTCACAGACTCTGTATGAGATAGAGAGTTCATCCCAAAGTAGATGGTTAATCTCCTCGAATAACTCGTTGCAAGCATCCCAAATCAGAACAAGATGTAAATCCAAACGTTGCATATCTAAACAATTAAAATCAAACCTGTTAGGCAATGGACTGGTTCCGATTTCGTTTATATTATATATGTCAAACCAATTATATTTTTTATGAGATTTGTACCTTTAGTTGTTCATTCACGCTACCAGCCGTTGCTGGATGCAATGAAAGAGTTTGGTTATTGCGACCGAATGATTTATGACACAAAAAGAGTAATTCTTTTAGTTCAGGATGCACCAGACGAAAGAACTGATGACTTCTTTTTGAGAATACGTCAGCAAAACTCTCAGTTTAAAAACCGTTTTTTTGACTTGGTTCAGAATTTTGAGCAGACAGGTTCCCTAAATTTGACACCATCGTTTAGACGTAAACCGAATGGGAGTAGTTCTAAGTTGATTGGAGAATTTAAGGAACTTATGGATTATTTTGATAAAAAGTCAATTGAAAATTGTTATTGCCCATCCAAAATTAGGACAGTAAAGGGTCCTGGGGCTGTGTTTTTACTTTATTTACAGAATCAAGGGATTAATACGCTAAAGAACTTTGATAACCAGGCAGTAATAAATGCCTTCGTTTCTAATCATGAAGGTTTCTACATGGATTATATCGTCAAGTTCTTGAATACGTGTTCCGATTATTATACAGAAAAAACTACTTGTAATGCAATAATTGATTTCTTCAATTACAAGAGTCACAGAAGTAAGGTTACGGAAATACTAACAGAAGAAGAATCTGACAAAATAATGAAAGTTTTGGTAGATAACGAGTCTAATCTTTCATGTGAAGAACGTGCGGTTGGACTTATCTTCTTTTTTACAGGTTTGCGACAATGTGATGTTCAGAAGCTAACATTGTCCGATGTTGATTGGAATCGCTCTACAATAAGCGTAATTCAATCAAAGACCAAGAGGCCTGTATCTGTTCCTTTGAGACCAGTTGTCGGAAATGCTATTTATACATATCTTATTTCCGAACGACCAACAACATCAAGTTTGTCACTTTTTCTAACGCCAAACAAATGGAACATGCCATTAACAAAAGCTTATCTTCGTAAGGTCTGCAATAAAATATATGATTTGGCTAATGTTCGTATGGAAAGCGGAAGAAGAGGCTTTCATTTGTTCAGGCATAATATAGCGATAAGACTATTGGAACAAGATGTAGACATGTCAATTATTTCAAGTGCACTAGGACATGAGAGTCCTAAATCTGTTGAACAATATCTTGGCGTTACACATAAAAAGTTAAAAGAATGTGCGTTAAGTATAGACAAATACCCTCTTAACAATTCAATCTATGGAGAATAAGAAAGCTGTATCAAGCAAAATGGTCTTTCAATCGTATTACGATTATATAGACGAGAAAGGGTTGGGCAAATACTACAAGTATAGATTAAATCCTTTAATAAAATGGATTTCGAATAACTATGGCGAAGAATCTTTGTTAGAGCAAAAGATGTTCGATGAGTGGTGTATAAGACGTCCAACGGAAACAGCGAAGACTTGTAATAACAGGATAAGTGCTGTGAAGGAATTAATCAATTTCATTCATTTAAAAGGGTTGGGTACATTTAATCATCCTGCAAATATCAAGCGAAATGATCCGACTAACGAAATAGCTCTCTGGACAGAAGAAGAAATGGCGAATTTCTTTAAGGCATGTGATGAATTCCGTCCTAAAGCATATTGCCCGATATCAGCATACGGGCAGAAACTTGTTTCTATAATAGCGCCAGTGTTCTTTAGGTTTCTTTATAGTAGTGGGATTAGACATATGGAAGCTAGATGGTTAAAATGTGACAATGTCGACTTGACTCATGGAATAGTAACATTGGAGAGGACAAAAGGAGGAGATAAGAGGATAATTGTTTTACATGACTCAATGTTAGAGTTAATGAGAAAATATGATCAAGTTATATCTAAAGAGATACCTTCTCGAACATCGTTCTTCCCGAATAAAAATGGCGGTGAATTATACAAAAACTGGGTCGGTTACTATTTCCGGAAGTTTTGGGACAAATACAATAGCAACAATAAAGTTGTTGCATATTCACTACGTCATAACTATGCCATTGAGAACATTAACTCATGGCCACATAATGGATGTATAGTCACTGACAGAATTGTAACTTTAGCAAAATCTATGGGACATTCAAACTTGTCAAGTACACTTTACTATTACCATTTAGTACCAGCTTTTGCAGATATATATGAAGAACTTATGGGGCAAACAATAAACGATATTATTCCAGATTATGAATAAGAAGAAGATTACAACCGATGCTCAAATACTTGCAAAGGAATACACTGCTTTCATAGCAGATTCAAGAAAATCACTTAGTGGATTTACCATCAAAGGGTATGACGATACAATATGTCTTTTTTTTGATTTTTTAGAGAAAGCTGAAAAGATAAATATTGATAGCTTCTCTTCGAAAAATTTCTCAAGAGAATCTATAGAGCGTTTTCTTGACTGGCTTGAAAACTCAAAACAATCAAAACCTCAAACTTGTAATGTAAGATTAGGCGCATTAAGGGCATATGTGAAATACCTTGCAGGGAAACGACCTGAGTATAGAAGTCTTTTCATTGACCTTTCTTTTATAAAACAGCGAAAAATCAGCCATCCTTACAAAGAGACTCCTATGACTCAAAATGCAGTTAAAGCTCTAATTACTGCACCAGGAATCAAAGAAGGAATAGGTTTAAAATACACCACTATAATGTCTATGCTATATACAACAGCAATCCGTATTGATGAATTGTTATCAATAAAAATGAAGGATCTCCATCTTGATTGTGCAAAGCCATGGGTAACTGTAGTAGGAAAAGGCAGAAAGGCTCGAACAGTTTACCTGCCAAGTAAAGTAGTCACGCTAATCACAAAGCATATAGAATCAGAATATGATAAGTCTATACAGTTGGACGGGTATTTGTTCTTTTCTCCTGTAAAAGGATATTTTTACAAGGCTTCTGCGAGAGGCATTAACAAGCAGATTAAAAAATACGCTCTCATTGCAAAACAGCAATGTTCTGAGGTTCCTTCAGACGTTCATTGCCATAAGTTTAGGCACTCTTCTGCAACGCATTGTCTTGAAAACAAAATGAGAATAGAACAGGTTTCAAAAATGCTTGGACATCAAAATATAAAAACAACCATGGATTATATAGGTATTACTGATAAAATGCGTGAAGAAGCAATACAAAATCTTGAAGATAATGCCACAAAGTCTATCAAACCGTTGTGGAAAAAGGATGATAAGAAAATAGCTCAGCTGTTTGGATTCAATAATAGATAACTCCCAAAATAGGAACCATATTTTTCTGAGTCATTTGAATATCGGCCTTATAAAGTATAGTGTTCCGATTTTGTTGTAGTTCTGATTTGGGATGAAATAGGAACATTCCGATTTCATCCCAGGCAGTCTCTGTCTCGAATGATAGAAGCGCATATCCATTGTCTTCTTCGTACTCAGCAAAATAGATATGCCCACGGACTGAGATATGCTTTGTCTCGTAGTCGATGTCATAATACTTTGCCAATTCATCAAGCCAGATGTTCTTGGTGTTCACGTTCATGCTCTGGAAAGCAGTCCAAAGGTTACTCACTGCCTTGTGAGAACCTGTTACCTTGTAGGTTGTTGTTGCTAGATTTGCCATGTCTGATATTTTTTTATTTCCCTACTGTAGATCAACTACTTCGGGAATGGTTAGAAATTATGTTGCATCGAGAAGGTGTTTTGGCTATCGAAGCAAGGTTTTGTCTGTAAAATACTACCCAACGGTGTGGAGATTTCACAGCAAAGCAGAGCCATGACCTTGAATCGATCAGACAAAACATGTTACCTTCGCAACCTAATTTCAACAATTCTCAGAAGTAGATGTTCAATTCAATGGAAAGATATTCAATAAGGAAAAAGAGAGTCCAGACTATTGAAGTTTAAGGTTTAGGTTTATCCCATGATATATATACATGCTTTTTAAACTAGTTTATGGACTTGACGGATTTGCAACTTCGTTCATAGCGGCAAGTCCGCAAGTTTAACAGATTCATATATATATATATGATATCATAAACTTGTTTCTATTAAATGTCATTTAGGTGTTGTACAAATTGCCACTATGGGATTCAAGAGGAACGATGTCCGTTAATGTCTCTACTTCCTCGCAGACCTAATCAGCGATTCATGCGTGTTTAAAATGTAACCTCTACATGAGGAAATGTGGAGTTAGTTTTTTCCTTACAGAAAAAACTTTATCTACCAATGCATGTAATAAAAAATAGATAACGAACACTCAAAAATAAAGACAAAATGGCTGTGTTCTCATTTATTATTTGTAATTTTGCAACATCAAGTCAGCAATCTTTCTAAATAAAGGTTAAATGCGTTAAATTTCGAATTTTTCTAGTTGTTAGAAATTATTCAGAAAGTGAGCTAACAAACGTTTTTATCGCGAAATGGCTAACTTTCTGAGTATTAAGACAAGCGAATTACTGCGTGGGAAAGTAAATAGCAATTAGCATCGATTACAATCAATTACAAAAATTACATAAGGCGTTCATTATGAACGCCTTTTCTTTTTGCGTCATTTAAAGTAAAGTCCGTTATAAACCATTTTTGCTCGTTTTTTTTGTACCGCTCTTGTACCTTAGCCTCAGAAAAAGCCATAATAATAGTGGCGGAGGTTAGCGAGATAGTTGAGGATTTTTACAATGGTTGACAATGGTCTAATACTATATACTAAAAAGGGAGCAGATCATCATCTGGTACATTTGGAGAATTAATAAATCTCCCCTCAGTCTCGATGTCGCCCTTATCCATGCATCCATGTCTCTTCTCCCAAACAGTTGTGTTATACCAATAATGTGACCTGTCAAAATGCGGTTCAAGATTTCTTACCTCATTCCAGAATCTTACAACTTCATCATCAAGAGAGACGTCTTCATTGTTTGAATAAAGATCAAAATCTATTGGTTCCGTGTCATAGTGGTCTAAATACATCTTTATCATTTTGTTGGGAACTCTCAATATTTTGAGATTATCCATTCTTTCAAATGCTGTAAAGTTTATTTGCTCAACAGAATCTGGAATCGTCAATTCCTCCAGTTTTGTATAAGCAAACGCAGAATTGCATATTGCGAACACATCTGATGGAATGTCAAATTTCTTGGTAGGATGATTCGGTGGAAATGCAACAAGTACTCGTCCTTGTGGTTTTTCCGTAAAATCAAACAATATGTTACTTCCATCCATTTCATCACAGTTGTGAATGTAAAGAACACCATCTTCAACAGAGAACGGACTTGGTTGAATTACTACAAACTTCTCCAGGCAAGGAAGGGAGTAGAAATGAGAAAAGACATTATCGTCATAATCGAAATATCTATCTATAACAAACTCCCTGATGCTGTTCTTGTATGGGAAATCATCAAACAAGTCGTATCTAAGAATGTTATTATAAGGCATGACAAAGGATGAACTTCCTATTTGGTAGATGTCACTAGCTGTAAAATCAGGTATTTCTTTCTCGAAATCAATTATAGAAAAATCTATCAAAGGATATCTTTCTTTATACCAGTCCACTATTTTCTCCCTTAATTCTTCGCGAGTTTTTGATAAAGTATCCTCTACAGAACATATACTATACTTCTGTTTCGTTTCTTTGAAAAAAGCACGAGTTGCTTGTACTATCATGTCATTTGACAATTCACCAGCAAAATGTCCATTAGAATTTTGCTCTAAAGCTTTATTAAGACCTGCCAAAGCGGTTTCCCGATCTGTACAATCCAAGAAATGAGCAATAGAATTTATTGTGGCTACAGGAAGTCCTAACATGGAAGAACGTGAATAGTATTCATGAGCCTTTGCCTTGTCATTACTTTTATAATAATAGTCTCCTAAATAGTTCAAGGCATAAGCATTGTCCTTTTCTGCTGCCATAAGTGTCCATTCCAATGACTTGTCCTCGTTTTTTTCTGTCCCAATTCCATTGCGCATAAAGACGGCTGCATTATACAAGCCGTCAGCAATTCCGAGTTCTCCAGCCTTACAAAAATATTGAAAGGCCTTTTCCTTATTCTCCTCTACTCCTTGTCCGTTCATATAGCAAACGCCTAGATTAAAGAATGCTTTTGGGTAATTGAGTTTTGCGGCGGCATGATAGTATTCAAGAGCTTTACCTAAGTCTTGCTCGACTTCAGTTCCTTCCCAATAATTTACTCCTAGTGCATTTAGTTCTTCTGCTGTCATTGCTATATGACTTTAAAATAATAAAAGATTTCGAGTTCATATCACCGAGGTAACAGAACTATTCTCACAGATAAAAAAGATATTGAGATTGCAATACTCTACCACTTGTCAATGCATTGTTTATCGAACTCTTCGTTCACATTTCGCATCCAATCAGGTAGTTTTTTCAATACTTGATAGACTAAAGGCTCTGGCATTTCTTTATAGAATGCGTATGCCATAGGACCTGCTATAGCAGCAAGTGTATCGGCATCACCACCTAGAGATATAGCGAGTTTGATGCAGTCAATATAGTTCTCGGATGCAAGGAAACAGAGAATGGCAGGACCTACGGTTCCAGGACTTGTAGAATTAAACTGGAACTCATCGTGAATATCATCGTATGTCTTGTCCGCCCAATATGGGTAGTACTTGGACAGAATCTCATTTTGAACGAAATCCTTGTCTTTGCCATTTTTCAGGTGAAAGATTGTTAAAGCTGTAACAACAGCCCCTTTGATGCCCTCTTCATGGTTATGAGTAGGACTGGCAGTCTTTGTTGCAAGCTCTACACATTCTTCCTCTGAGGTAGCAAGCCATCCTGCAGAAGAGCAGCGCATGGCAGAACCATTGCCAATACTGTTGTATGGCAGGTGATAATGGTCTTTCATCCATTCCTTGAAGCGATGCCCATAACCAGCATCAGGATGTTGGTTAGCACACATCCATATATTATGAGACATGTCAATGTCATGAAGGAAAGCCTCTGCACATGCAAAAGTCAGAACCGTATCGTCTGTGAAATGGGCACGTGACGAGAACAGTTTTATTGCATTATAATCCTTGGTTCTATGACTCCTACCTTCGTAGGCACTACCAGCATAGTCACCAACAGCAGCACTCATCAATAGATTCTTCATCATACTTTGCGAAATGATTATACACTATCGTTTTTGTTATATATCGTATATGTTCAATAAGCGGAGATTTCAATACATTCACATAAATTATATGTAATCATGAAAAACACTACTAAGTCATAATTATTATGGCAATAATTCTGTTTGATATAACTCCGAACCTCTGAATTCTCGATAATCTATATCTGATAGAGTTAAAGTAAATGATGGCAGGGAAATAGTATGTGCCAATTCCTGTACCTTTACAAGTTGTATCTGGGGGTCAATAAGCCTGCCAAGCGTTACATGTAGCTTAAAGTCCGACTGGATAACACATCCTACATTCTTCAACTCACAACGAATTGTATTGATGAGAGACATAAAAGACGATGGAATATTATTAACTCCTAAATGGATGATAAACAATCCAGATTTTGTGTCAAACGCATCTATGTTGTCAAATGTGAGGACAATAGGTTTCTGGTGTTTCAACAGTCTTTCCAGAATTGAGTTAATATCAACATCTATCGGCGTATCATCAATAAACGCAATAGTGATGTGATAGTAAGCTTCTTGCCATCTTACAGGCAAGATACCAAACGTGTTTCTTACTTCCTTAAACCATACATCATCAAAGTTTATAGGAACCTTTAATTCAAGATATGTTTTCATTTCTTTTAATATTGCCTTGATTACTACTCATTTTCTTCATTTTCAATGCGTTTAGAAGCTTTTCTGGCTTCTTCAAACTTAGCCTTCATAGTCGGGTTCTTGTAGGTAAGCTTGCGAATTGTCAGTTCATCAGTATCCTGATTAGCCAGACGAAGATAATTTTCTGAGCCAACGAGTTCTTCGCGTACTTTCTGCAACTTTGCTATTGTTGCGTCAATATCCTTGATTGCATCTTCAAATCTCTTTGAAGCAAGCTCATAATGACGTCCAAACTTAGACTTGAAGTCCTCAATCTTAGCCTCAAAGTTAGTCACATCAACCTCTTTGCTCTGTGCTTCAATAAGCTGTTTCTTGTATTCGAGGCTTTTCTTTGAAGTCTGTACAAGCAGATTAATGAATGGAACAAAGAACTGAGGGCGAATGACATACATCTTTGGGTAGAAATGACTCTTGTTAACTATACCATTGTTATACAGATCATTATCAGCCTCCAGAAGACTAACCAGAACAGCAAATTCACATCCTTTCTTCTTGCGATCCTCGTCAAGCTTCTTCAGGAAGTCGTCATTCTTATGCTTAGTTGCAGTAGTATCCATCTCGTTCTTCATCTCGAACATAATTGAGATGTACTCTGTGCCATCCTCTGAATCACGGAATATAAAATCCCCCTTAGAGCCATCACTCGCATCGTTATCTTTGTCGAAGTAAGCATTAGGCATCATCGGACGTATATACTGTTCAAATTCAATACTACAATGCTGTTCCAAAGTCTCGCCAACCATCTTTGTTGACATCTTAGTCTTCAGGTCTTTGTAGTAATCAACCTGTTCCTGCTTCATACGCAACTCATCCTCATGATGCTTAACAAGTGCAGCTTCATGAATCTGAGCCTCACGCTTCTCCAGTTCTATGGCAGAACGGAGCTTGCTAATCTCAGACTCCTTTTCTTGAACAGCCTGCTGTCCCCTATTATGCTCCTCCATAACAGCAATCTTCAATTTGTTGTCATTTTGTGCTATAGTAGAGTTCAATTGAGCTATCTGTTGGTCTTTCTCGGCAAGAGCAATGGTCAACTCATTCTTTTTCTGTGCATCAATGTTTTCAAGCTGACTCTTCAAACGAACAATTTCAGAGTTCATATCACCCTTTAATTTAGAGAGTTCAGCCTCTCTCGTTCTTAAGGCGCTCAATCTCAGCATCTTTTGTACGCAATTCAAGATCCTTTTTTGATAACATAGACTGATATGACTTCTCCGTTTTAGCAGTAGCAAGTTCCTGCTCTGCCTTATGACGTTCACTAAGTTCAGCAATACGCCTCTCAAGCTCTGCCTCAAACTCAGCATTCTTTACTTGACTAACGATAGAAGCATAATCAGCTTCATCAACTTGGAATACACTTCCACACTTTGGGCATTTAAGTTCATTCATCATAGTAATAACGATTTATGAGTTACTTATTCAACTTATCGAGAGCAAAGTTAAAACACAAGAGTGCAATGTATCTGCACAGATAAAAAATATTTTTCTCAATCATGCAGAATCTGCCCTATGAGCACATATAACACCGCAAATATACAGAAAAATCTCAAAGAAAAGGCTAAAACAAAAATTTTTTAGTGTTCAAACGTCTTTATTTGTAAATAATTGGCCGTTATTCCGATATTTTTTATTAATTTTGCATATAATAATTATTACATAATGTAAAAAAATACGACCTTATTCGTACCCAAGAAACGATATAGGTTGACTACCCCGAATAGACAAAAATAACTAAAGACTTAAATCCTATGCCAGTAAACAAAAACGCAATGTTGCGTTATAAGGTTCTTGACGGTTGTTTTAGCAACTTCAATAGGAAATATGAGATTGATGACTTGCTCGAAGAAGTCAACAATGTTCTATACGATATGTATGGCACAACAGTTGGTATGCGTCAGATACGCGATGATATAAAGTATATGCGAGATAGAGTCACATATAATGCCCCAATCAAAACATACCAATATGACGGTAAAAAATGTTATTATAGGTATGAAGACCCTAATTTCACTATTTTTAATAATGAACTTTCAGTAGAAGAAGTAAACAAATTGCGTTCTACAATCGAAATGCTTGGCAAATATAGAGGAATTGCTGGTAATGCGTGGTTGGAAGAAGTGATTTCAAATCTGGAATACCGATTTGGGGTTAAATCAAATAATGACAACGTTGTTTCATTTGACCAAAACTCTCAACTCAGAGGTTTGGAGTTTTTGTCTGATTTAATAGACTCTGCGGTTAATCACATGCCATTACAGGTACTCTATCGCACATATAGTGGTAAAGAAAAAAAGTGCATAGTTCATCCATATCATCTGAAACAGTACAACAACCGTTGGTTCCTTTTCGGTTTAAACGAGGAAGAAAATTACATAGCCAATATGGCTCTTGACCGTATTGTAAGTTTCTCACGTCCTACAAATATTGCATTCATTCCAAATACAGAAACAGACTTCTCATCAAGGTTTAAAGATATTATTGGAGTAACGATACCAGAAGATCATCCAGAACCAGAGAAAGTTATATTGAAGTTTGACGATCTTCGTTTTCCTTATATTGTCTCTAAACCTATTCATGCGAGTCAACAGGTTGTAAGCGAAGAAGAGCACACAATATCTTTGTATGTTCGTCCAAACAAGGAACTCGAAGCACAGATATTCTATTTCGGAAATCAGGTTGAAATCCTAAAACCAGAATGGTTAAGACATCAAATAGCAGAAAAAATTGCAGAAAACTATAAAAAATATTTTCCTGTGCAGAAAGGATGCACAACAAAATAATAATTTTGCAAAAGACGAACAAAAGAAATAAATTATGAGTAACGATATACAAAAACAGACTACGGTCAATATTCAAGAGAAGGCTAACCTTATCTGGGCTATTGCAGATAAGCTGGTCGGAGTTTACAAACCACACGAGTATGGCAACGTCATACTCCCCATGTGTGTCATCAAGCGTTTTGAGGACACATTGGCTCCAACAAAGCAAAAGGTACTTGAAACTAATGCCAAGTTGGATAAAGATGGTATTGTCGTAAAAAAAGGATTCTTAGAGACTGCTGCTGGTCAACAGTTCTACAACCTCTCCCCTTTCACTTTCCAGAGCTTGCTCAACGATCCTGAGAACATAAAAGAAAACTTTGAGTCATATCTCAACCATTTCTCAGAGAACGTGATTGACATCATACATCGTATGGACTTTGACCGAGAACTCCAAAAGATGGCTGACAACAAGGTGTTATATCTTGTCATCAAGGAGTTCTGTACCCCAAAGGCTTATTTGGGAGCTGACCAGATTACAAGCGTTGACATGGGTTACATTTTCGAGGAACTGGTTCGCAAGTTCTCAGAGAGTTATGACGAGCAGGCTGGAGCACACTTTACTGCCCGAGACATTATCTACCTCATGGCTGAACTGCTTGTTGGCGACAACGAGGAGCAACTGAAACGTGAAGGCATCACAGCCTCTATCTATGATATGGCTATGGGCACAAGTCAGATGCTGGGTTGCCTGACAGAGCGTTTCCTTAAGATTGACCCAGAGGCTGAAATTACAGGTTTCGGTCAGGAACTCAACAACCAAACCTTTGCTATAGCCAAGGCTGATACGCTCATCAGGGGTGGAAATGCTGACAATATGCGTCAAGGTGACACTCTCGGCGAAGATAAATTCCCAGGCTTCAAATTCGACTATATTATATCAAATCCTCCTTTCGGTATTGAGTGGAAAACCTCAAAGAAAGCTGTTGAAGAAGAACACATGCTTGGCGAGGCTGGGCGCTTTGCACCAGGACTTCCTACAATTGGTGATGGTCAGATGCTGTTTTTGCTGAATGGTATTGCTAAACTGAAAGAAGAAACAGGACGTATGGCTATTATCCAGAATGGAAGTAGCCTCTTCAAGGGTGATGCCGGTAGTGGTGAAAGCGAGATCCGCGGATATCTGTTGGATAACGACTGGCTTGAGGCTATCGTACAGTTACCTACCGATTTGTTCTACAACACCGGTATTTCAACCTATATCTGGGTTATAACCAAGAACAAGAGCGAGGAACGTCAAGGCAAGGTTCAGCTTATTGATGCAAGCAAATGTTTTGACAAGCGCAGAAAGAGTCTTGGCAATAAGCGTGTAGAGATAAGCGACCGTTGTCGTGACCTAATAATGGAAGCATACAAGGACTTCACAGACTGGAGCTATCAAAGTGAGGATGAGACGTTGAAGGTGGAGAGCAAGGTACTCGACAACGAGTATTTCAAGTACACCAAGCTCACAATAGAGCGTCCTTTGCTTGACGAGGAGACAGGTGAACCGATTCTGAAGAAGGGTAAATTGCAACCTGATGCAAAGAAACGTGATACGGAGACTGTTCCTTGGACAGAGGACATCGACGAATATATGCAGAAGAACGTGTTGCCTTACGCTCCAGATGCGTGGATTGACGAGAAGAAGAGCAAGGTAGGCTATGAGATACCTTTCACTCGCGAATTCTACAAATACGTTGCTCCTCGCAAGAGTGAGGACATCTTTGCCCACCTGAAGGAACTTGAACAGCAAGAGTCAGATCTGATGAGTAAAATTCTTGGCTGATTCCAAAAGTTTATAGTTCTTTTATTACTCTTATGCAGGTCCGTAGTAACTCCCATGTAAGTCCGTACCAAAGTCGATGTAAGTCCCATTTTCCTCCCATTCATAGGAGCGGATTAGAAACGGATTAGAAGCGAAGGAGAAGCGAAGGACAATATACCACATCAATTACAATAATTACAATTACAATAAGTATGGCAAATACTTACACGACATATAAAGATAGTGGAATTCCATGGATTGGGGAGATACCGAAGGAATGGAACTATCAAAGACTACGCTTTTTATGCGAAATCAACACAGGAAATCAAGATACGCAAAACAAAGAAGAGAACGGCAAATATCCATTTTATGTACGTTCACCACACATTGAGAGATGTAATAATTATACATTTAAAGGTGAGAGTATATTAATGGCAGGAGATGGAGCTGGCGCAGGACGTGTTTTTCATCATGCCTTTGGCAAATATGCAGTTCATCAAAGAGTCTACATGTTATATAACATCCATAACATCAACACATCTTTTCTATTCTATTACATTAGCAATCTGTTTGCCGATGTTATGGATGCTGGTAGTGCTCAATCTACTGTACCATCAGTAAGACTACCTATGCTTAGTAATTTCTGCGTTTGTATTCCAACGACAAAAGAGCAAGAATACATCGTCAACTTCCTTGACGAGAAATGTTCAGAGATAGATGACCTCATTTCACTTCAAGAAAAAATGATAGATGAGCTTAAAGAATATAAGCAATCTGTCATTACAGAAGTCGTAACCAAAGGTCTTGACAGAAATGTCAAGATGAAAGATAGTGGCATAGATTGGATTGGCGAGATACCAGAACATTGGGTAACAAGACAATTTAAATGGCTATTCTCAATTAAAAAAGATATAGCAGGAGAATTGGGATATGATGTATTATCAGTAACTCAGAAAGGAATAAAGATAAAAGATCTATCAAAAAACGAAGGTCAGATAGCCCAAGATTATAGCAAATACCAATTAGTAAATCCTAATGATTTTGTAATGAATCACATGGACTTATTAACAGGTTATGTTGATTGCTCAAAATACAACGGAGTGACTAGCCCTGATTACAGGGTATTTCATGCCATTAATGAGTCATCTACATCATTAGCATACTATCTTCGCATTTTCCAAACATGCTATTCATGCAAGATATTTTATGGGCTTGGTCAAGGTGTATCAGGATTTGGTCGATGGAGATTACCTGCCGAACAACAGAAACTATTTTATTTGCCATATCCTCCTTACGCAGAGCAACAAGAGATAGCCACATTCCTTGACACAAAATGTTCTGAAATCGATTCCCTAATCTCCATCAAGGAAAAGAAAATTGAGGAGTTAAAGGACTATAAGAAGTCGCTCATCTACGAGTATGTAACTGGTAAAAAAAGAGTTTAAGTTATGACACCAAAAGATTTGCAAGAACATAAGTTCGAGGCTGATATTGAGCAATATCTACTCACAGAAGGTGGTTACATCAAAGGTAACCAAGCAACTTATGACAAGGAGAAGGCTATTGACCTCGATACCTTGATACGCTTCATAAAGGATTCCCAGCCAAAGGCATGGGAAAAGTTCGAGCGTGTGTTTGGTAGTAGTGCCAAGGCTGAACTCTACAAAACCATGCAAGGTGATATTCTGAAGTATGGTTTGATACATACCCTTCGTAACGGAATTAAAAATCATGGCATAGAGATTAAGCTTTGCTACTTTGCTCCAGCTTCTTCGCTCAATCCAGAACTGACAGAAAAATACCAAAAGAACATTCTGGAATGTACACGTCAGTTTGTGTATAGCAAAGACTTGAAGAACTCCATAGATATGGTGCTCTCGCTCAATGGTATTCCAGTTGTGGCAATAGAACTGAAGAACCGGTTTACTAATCAAGATGTTAGTGACTCCAAGGAGCAATGGATGAACAACCGTAATCCCAAAGAGCCTTTGTTCCATTTTGACAATCGCATTCTGGCATACTTCGGATGTGACCAGTATGAGGCAATAATGGCAACTCATTTGGATGGAACAAAGACTAACTTTGTGCCATTCAACCAAGGTAGTAATGGTGCAGGTGAAGTTGGTGGTGCAGGAAATCCACAACGTAATGATGGTGAATATGTTACTTCATATCTTTGGAAGGATGTTCTCCGTAGAGATGTGTTACTTGCAATTCTACAACGTTATATCATGCGTCAGGAAGAGACAAAGATCTCTATCATTCTTGACAAGCATGGCAAGGAGAAGGAAGTGACAGAAACAAAGACGAAGATTATCTTCCCTCGTTATCATCAACTTGATGTGGTTGAGAAACTTATCCACGATACTGAAACCAACGGTTCAGGTAAAAACTATCTGATTCAACATTCTGCAGGTTCTGGTAAGTCAAACTCAATTGCCTGGCTTACATACCGTTTGGCATCACTTCACAACAAGGATAATGCAAGCATTTTCAAAGGCGTGTTTGTTGTTACCGACCGTAGGGTATTGAACCGACAGTTGCAGAACACGATATTGGGCTTTGAGCATGTTGATGGTACTGTAACGACTATAACCGAGGACGATAGTAATGCAAGTGAGAAGCTCAGAGACGCTATCAACGCCGAGAATACAGGTATTGTAATCACTACCCTACAACGCTTCCCTCAAATCTATGAGCAGATACAGAAGCATGGTGGCGAGAATTATGCCATCGTGGTAGATGAAGCACATTCAAGCCAGAACGGTAAGAGCGCAGAGAGGTTAAAGGCTGCTTTGGCTGATACAGATGAGGCTTTGAAGGAACTTGCAGAATGGGAAGACAAGAGCGTTGAGGAATTGGAAAAGGAAGAAGACCGCCTGATGCTTGACCTTCTTAGCCAAGGACAACACAACAATCTGTCTTTCTATGCCTTTACAGCCACACCTAAGCCTAAGACCTTGCAGACATTTGGAGTAGAGATTGCAAACGCAGGTGATGATGAGCCAAGATACAAGGCTTATCATAACTACTCTATGCTTCAAGCTATTGAGGAGGGATTCATTAAGGATGTGTTGAAGAACTATACGACCTATGAGATTTCCTATGAGATAGCACGTAAGTCAGAGGACAATCCTGACTACGAGGAAACTCCTGCAACTATTGCCCTTAAAGCGTTTCATGATAACCACAAGGACACAATCAACAAGAAGACAGCCATCATAGTTCAGAAATTCCGTGAGGTAACCCTTCAAAACATGGATGGACGAGCAAAGGCTATGGTTGTAACATCAAGTCGTGCTCATGCTGTACGCTATTTCTTTGCTATCAAGGAATACTGCAAGCAGAATAACATTAAAGATGTTCATCCTATGGTTGCATTCTCAGGTACAGTTGAATACAAGGGTGTAGAGTATACGGAACCTAAGCTGAATAAGAGAGGTGAGAAGACTATTTCTGAAGACAAGCTCCCACTCTACTTCTCAAGCGACTTCTATAACATGCTTATCGTTGCAGATAAGTATCAGACAGGTTTTGATGAACCTATGCTTCATACTATGTTCGTTGACAAGAAGTTGAAAAATGTAAAGGCCGTTCAGACTTTGTCACGTCTTAATCGTTCTATTCCTATAAAAAAGGACACTTTTGTCTTCGACTTTGTCAACACATCAAAGGACATTAAAGAAGCATTCGAGCCTTTCTACAAAGGTACAGAGCTTATCAATCCTGTAGATATCAACTATGTCTATACCTTCCATAAGGATATTGAATTGTATCATCTTTGGTCAACTGCCGAGGAAGAGGAATTCTATAATTTATATACTGCATCTTCAAAGGATAAGAAGAACAAGTCAAAGCTTGGTGCGCTTTCGAATTTTCTGAAACCTATTGTTGACAGATTTGAGGAACTTGATGAAGAGGCTCGCTTTTCTGTACGTAGTAAGATTAAGAACTTCGTTCGTTTCTATTCCTACATGGCACAGATAGCAAGAACCTTTGACCGTTCTTTGATGAAGTCATGCATCTTTGCTGATTATTTGTACAGGGTTTTGCCAAAGAATCCGCATGAGAAAGTTGATCTGGAAAAGAAAGTGCGTCTGGTGAACAATAGTATCAAGGCTAATGAAATGGAGTCTATAATCCTTGGTGGTAATAAACCCGAAATAAAGGGCGAAAACCCAGGTGCAAGCAAGAAACCGGAAGATACACGTGATTTGCTCGACAATATTATTGACAAGGTAAACATCATGTTCCGAGGTGAGTTTTCTGAGGCTGACCGTGTTATGGTTGAGGGTATCTTTGACCTCATCCAGAAACAGGCAACCAAGAAATTGGCGAAGCAAGCTGTAGGTAATGACGAGAATATGTTTGTGGAAAGCATTTTCCCTTCAGTCTTCGATAGTGCTGCACAGACATGTTATAATACTCAGACAGACTCATTTCGTAAGCTCTTCGAGAATCCGGAGTTTTATCAGACGTTGATGCAACAGATGGGACATGCTATATACGAGCGCTTTCGTGAGCAAGAAGCCAAGGCATATACCATTCAGAATCTACAGGATAAGTTGATTCCTTTGGTGCGTGAAGACTTTGCTGGTCTTGCTGGCAGAGGACGTACTCTTGAAGAAGCATTCGAATGGATGATTGATGTAATTAATGTCCATAGTATAAGCAAATACAATGGTCTTAACGAAACTATTCTTATTGCTCTGTTCAAACTCTATTGTAGTCCTAATACTCTGACTTTAGCCGAAAAGCGATCATATCTCAAAACTTTGGTGACAGGTTATGAGTCATACTTGAAGAAGCTATACTTCCTGATTTCTGACAAAGAGGTTACAGACAAGAATGGTGATACAGAACGAGCAGCTCTCAGTAATGCCATCTATTGTATGCAGTTGAACAAGCTTCAATACAGCGATAAGCCTATAGACAAGAAGTTTGCACAATATGTTGATATTCTTGTCAACCTGCGTAACGACGAGAATCATCAAGCCAAGAGCCTTGATGCAAAAGATGTTCAATTAGGTATTCATGTCGTAAGCGTCATGCTTATGTATGTGACCTTCAAGAACATAACAGAGTTAGAGATGGTTGAAAACAAGTTTAAAGTACTTGAAGATGTTGAAAAAGATATTCAAGTGCATAACTTGCTTCGCCAAATCGTAGCTGTTCAAACAGATATATCAATACTTGGTTTGGCAAAAGAAGCCATCCTTGAATTTGGTGAAAAATATCCAGCCATGAGCATCAAGGACTGGAGTAAACTTGCACGAAAGTATGCCGAGAAGCGTACTCAGAGGTATGAGTTGAAAGATGATGAATCAATCAACTGGATGACAGCAGAACCAGATCCCGAATAAAACGAGATTATAATGGTCTTTTCCTACCTATAACCTCATGTATTATAAATATTTAGTGATGACAACAAAATAACTTGGTCTGATTTGTAATGTGCTTTTAAGAGAAGAGACTCATCTATTTGGATATCAAATCGTACCAATTTATTTTGTTATCATCACTAACAGAACAAAAATACATATTAAGCTGTATTATGTTCTTCGTTAGTATGCCTTATATGTATTATTTTACTTCAACCATAAATCCTGTGACTGGATAATAAATCACTTTTGCCTTGACGTCTTTACCAGCAGCAATAAGGGCACGCTGATAGCAATCCAACTGATCACCATGTTTACCGGCATAGTGCTCATTTTTAGGGTCAAAGACAATATTATAGTTTCCTGGACATGTCTTGTAGTCAACAATTACACAACCATCCTGTGTTTCCCAAACCAAGTCTATATAGCCACTCACCAAATGCCCCTCATCATCAATATGCCTGAAAGGCACCTCATGATGTCTGCATAAAGCTTTACCATACTTCTTTTCAAGGATATCGGTCAATTTCTTCCATGCCTCTATCAATTTCTCTGGATTAGGAAACTCTTGTTCCTCAATGCCATAACTGATTCGCAGATCTTTAATCTGATCTAATTTTATGTCAGAATCCATGCAACAGAATACATGATGAATAAAATCACCCATCATGGCATCATCTTGACATCTGACATCTATACGCTGTTCTTTATCGTTGATGACAACTATATCATGATTTGTCTTGCTAGCCTTTGAAGGAGATATATTCCTCGCATTATTCAGTTTTGAGAAATCTGCACAGACATCAAGCACCTTCGTATCCGTTTCTTCAGGCCATTCGATGAGTTCGCTTTCATCAAGTTTCTCAACATAGAAATTCAAGCCAATATCGAAGATATCCACCATCTCATCTGCAGCTATCTTATGAGCCTGTTTTGCACCAACCGCCTCAAACCATCTCAGACAGAGTTCATTATTTTTATTTTTTGAAGTCAAAATCAATAATTCCCTTGCCCTTGTCACACCAACATATAGCAAACGAGCGGCCTCGCTTACCTGTCGTTGTTTTACATCATTCCAGATTTTATGCTTACTCAATCGGTCTACAACAGATTGATTTTGACTCTTGCCAAAGATATTCCTAACAACGGATATGCTCATCGCAGGATTAGTGTTTTCCGCCGTAGGAAGTTCCTCACGATAGCATTGGCATCCCAACATTGACTTCAAGGCTATGTTAATATCATCAGAAGGATCTTTATCCAACGACAGTAATATCACGACCTTCCATTCCAAGCCCTTAGACTTATGATATGTGAATAGACGGACACCCTCATCGTTAGCAGCTCCCTTCTGCTTCTGCTCAGTAAAAAACTTGATAAAACCGACAACTGTAGCAGGACGAGCTAGTCTCGAAGCATTCTCCTCATATTTTCTTGCAAGATCAACCAACACTTGCAGATTCGACTCTTCTACATTTGCATTTTTCCATGTCCTCACAACCGAATATAGATCCAACTCTATAACCAAAGATTCTACAAGCGCACCAATACTCTGGTAGCCAAGTAGATTATGGCTGTATATATCATCGTCTTCGTGCTTGAAAACACGCAGTTCGTTCAGTTTCTTAAGGAGTGGTACCTTTGTCAAGTAATTCTCTTTGCCGTCGAGTGCACTTAACCTATTCTCTATAATTTCGGTTAAGTTATAGCCAGGCACGGTAAGGTAAGCAACTTCAGCCTTGGCAAGTTCATTAGATGGAGTTGCTACAAGCGTAAGCAATGCCTTCATAAGTCTGCAAGAACGTGATTCCTTCACATCACTTGCCTCCCTGCATACTGGCACTTTTAAAGCCGCCAGTTCATTGGCCAGTGAATCAAGTTCGCTATTCCACCTTGCAAGGACAGCAATATCCTTTGGTGCAATACCTTCTCGCAGAATAAATTGCTGAATATGCAGAGCTAGTTCTTTATCTTTTTCCCAATGCCAAAGTCGCAGAGGTTTATCCACCTCCGTTCTATTCCCCTTGCTCATGTCTGTTGGCATAGAAAGGACTATTTCCTCCTTGCTCATACTGTCACAAAAAACTTTCTTGAAGATCTCATTAGAGAAATTCACTAAAGTATCCACAGAACGGTATGAATTTTCGAGAGCGGTCTTATCATTAATGCTATCTGATACAGCCGTGGTAAGGTCGGTATCAGAACCTCGGAAACCATATATAGCCTGTTTCTTGTCACCGACGTAGCAGGTATCAAGCAATGTCGAGAGTTTCTGGAATATCTCCACCTGTATAGGATTGGAATCCTGAAATTCATCAACATATAACTGCTTATATCTCGCCTTAATATCCTCCTTTACTTCCTCGTTATCAAGCAGATGGGAGAACAGTTCTTCCATGTCATTGAAGTCGATAAGGTGATTCTCATTCTTATAGGCTCTATATTTTGTTCTCCATTCAGTTGCTATTCGGAAGATAATATCTGCATAACGGGTGTAATATTCAATGCTTGCAGAATCGAAATATCCATATTCCGCCGCCCATTCACACAACTTGTCGGATTCGCAAGAATCAAGTTTCCTGTCATTGGCAATTTTCGCCAATTCTACCAAGATATCATCTGTCGGTATATCATCCAAAGAAACTGAACATAGAAAATCGATTTGCTTCTGCTTTTTGTCTCCATTCCTTGCATTTTTTACAATTTCAAGCAAATTTTTATGTACTGTTTTTATCTCATGCAATTCAGGCTTAGTGGCTGTAGGTTTCAGACAATCGATAATGGAGCGGGTTAGTTCCTTGCTATTTTCCAATTGTTCGTCACTAATCTTGTACCATGTCATATAGTCAAGAACCTTGCATAGATCAGCCTTCCAGAACTCATAGTTCAGCTGATAAGTATCTGGATCCTGCACGTTATATTTCTCGCAGTACTCAAACATGAATTTTCTCTCGTCCTTAGTGAGCAAGTCCTTCATCGACATTTTCCTGTAAGCATCCAGTTCGTCTTCCTCCATTGCACAGGCATCTGGCATAATACCAAGCAGATACCAATATTTGCGCAGGAAAGTGTTAGCGACGGAATGAACTGTCCCTATAAGGGCATGATCCATTTGCAAAGCCTCCTCATACAGGCCAATGGCAGCGAGTTGTTTCTTTGTCTTTTCCCTAAGTTCCTGGGCAGCAGCCTTGGTATAGGTTGTCATAATCACCTTTTCCGGTTGCAACTTTCCCTCCTTGATAAGTTCCGCAACATCAGTCGTTATGGTATATGTCTTGCCCGATCCCGCACCAGCACTAATATATATTTTTTTCATTGTCTGCAATTTCTTTTAATTCATGAAACAGTTATAGTCAGAGTATTTGTTCTCGACCTTCTTTTTTTCTTTCTTTCCCTCAGAATCAAGAGGAAAGACATTTTCTTTTTTACTGTAATCTATATCAGAAAGCAGCATACCACCGGCAGTCTCTATTTTGCCCCTATTAATCTCTTCTTTTCTTGCCTCATATCCATTGACAATCATCGTCATGACATCAGCACACTCTTCTGATTTTACTATTTCCACGTTATCACCCACAAACGAATCAGATGTAAATAGTTTGCCAAAAGGCATAACGAAGAAACCTATCTTTATATGGTCAGGTGTATTATCATGTGTCATGCACATAGCCTTGTAGATAGCCAACTGTGCTGCACGATTCTCCTGTATCAGTTTTTTAAACTTATCCTTTTTGAACGTCCACTTCAGATCAATAACGACATTGTTTCCATCAGCATCATGAAAGAGCATGTCAATATAGCCATCTAGCTGAATTTCAGAAAAAGCTATACTTCCCTTTCTTTCACACCCGATAAGTTTGAGTCTATTGCTGGTGATGACATCAACCAACTGCATTATGCACCTTCTCAGTTGGAACTGCAATCTATCCTTGTCGATATGATGCTCAGGTAACAGTAACAAAGCACCCTTCCTTGCCAATGCGCTAGAAAATGCCCCGTCAAAGTTTGTTTCCACATAGCGTTCCATGTCATGAGAGTCTTTTCCATCAGTAAAGAGTTGTTCTATAGTCTCATGAGCGACATTGCCATTTGTCAATGACATCTTGATTTCTGATGCACTTACCTCATGGAAGCCAAGAATATACTTCATCACGTAGTCTAAAGGATTCTGTAACAAGCTTGTAAGAGAAGTGTGGCTTTCCGTATCGCGCCATGACACCTTGTACTTATCTGCATCAAAGGTTACTTTTGTTTCATCCTCAAGCCTATGGTTATCCACCAGACTCACGCCTTTATTTAGCATTTTCCTATATAGTTCATCACCATTAATCTTAGTTCTATCCTTTGGCAAATGAATGTACAGAGGATGCATAGGTATGGTTGAAGCTCCAAGGTTGTTGCAAGTCACTACGGTTAACTTTTCCGTAGTAAGCCTCAGTACGTTCTTTCTCATCCATGTCTGATAGCATTTCTCACTCTCAACATTCCATAGCTTCACACCAGCATTCTTTAGGCAATCAAGTTCTTTTGGCGAGAGAAAGTCGGTTGATAGTGTAGATGTAACATCACCATAGAAGTCGCACCAAATTACCTTACGTACATTCCCAATAATATTCTCAGGCTTATCTATCGTGAATCGGCAACCAACCTGAGCCTGATACTGTATATAGTCAGCTGATTCGTATATAGCCTGTGCCCATTGCATAAGTTCCTTGTATGAAATATTGGAGTCTTCACAATCGGTGATCATCATAAGCAAAGCATTTGTCATTTCAGCAACATTCCTCAACTGAGCTACACGCACATCAAGAGGTTGCATTGCAGCGATTGACGTAGCGCGAGTCGTTGCATGCTTGCTAATATTCTTAAGGAAATCTGCCAATTTCTCCTTATCTATATCAGACGTTTCCCTCGTCAGTTCCACAAAGTCGTTAATACCTAGCACTTCCTTTATCTTATCATCCGTAAAGCCACCATCACTGACAATATTTCTTGCCAGTTCAAAGCGTACATCCCAGTCTATGGGACATTCAGGAAGCAGAAGGTATTGCAGTAGTATATTAACATCAAGTGGGCGTTGGAACAACTGTACGGCAAGTATAAACAACTGCGTAATCTGCGGATTGCCATTCTTCATAATACTGCCAGAAACAGGTTTGCCCGACATGTGTAACCAATTATCCAGTCGCTTGCCATTAGTATTGATCCACAGGTCATAATCATTATCCTCCAGCTGTGAAAGCCATGCTTCAGATTGCCACTGCTGCGTAAAACGAATTTCCTCAACCGGAACCTTACATTCTATGTCCTTACATCCATCATAGCATATTTCATGCCCCATAAGACTCTCTAGAATGTCAAGTAAAGGGATAATATAGTCAGGTAGCCATTCCTTTTTGCATGGCACGGAAATCTCAAGAGACTTTAATACAGAAGGTATTGCCATCTCATTATTTTTCATTTTAATAAGCCTTTCTATGAGCATTTTTAGAAGGACAGCAATACTGTCATCCTCATAGCACCTGTCAATTCCCGCAAGCGAACTGAGACGTAGAGATGTGTTCATGTGCTCATTACCTTTCCAGCCAGCAATAGCAAGGACATCGCGCCATTGGAGCAAAGTCTTAGCCACGCCCATGCTATCCAACTTCATACTTTCATTGAACACATTCGTAGGGTTTTCTGTATTATACTTACATAAAGCCTTGTGGTATGCAGCAAGTCGGATAGGAAAGGTTGGCACACAATGATACAAGCCTACATGTAATGCAATCTGTTCAATCAGGCCTTGAGTATCAAGCACCTGCGTACCCATTGCAACATTGTTGCTGCTCATATCCATATAGTATGCACCACTATATGATGGACTATAAATGATTTTCATATTGGATTAGCAAATTTATAAGATTAATTATGTTTCTGTTTTAGTTATTTGCTGGCAAAAATACGAATTATTTTTTGAACCAGCAAATAAATGCAATAAATATTCACGGAAGTTTTATACATGAAAGTCCCATTACCAAGCCAATAGCAAAATCAATGGCTACCGCCCCCCAACATATCATAGCCAGTAACTTGAAGAACGGTTGCACCAAGGGACGTATGAAATAGAAACACACTATCATCACAATTGCAGCTATCACCCATTGTAATGCGTTCGTCATATTGAAGGCATTTACGACGTAGTACATCAGGAAACAGAATACTATTGCGAATCCTACCCATGCCACATATTTGTTGCCACGCTCCTTACTACCATTGGGTATGATAGGACCGTCAGAATAATCAGTCCATGAATACCATCTGCTTTTGTCATGACTCCAAATACTATGATATTTCCCTTGTATATCATCAGTTCTGCCTAATATATATGCAAAGGCCGACAAAATAGCATATCCCCATACAAGCAATACATCGCCACCGTATGGTGATTCTAATGCTGATATAATCGTATAGTGCCAGACTCTGTCTACATCATGAGTACTGGAAGGCTGTTCCATTCCCATTGATGCCGCACAGCTGCATCCTGACAATATCTGAGCCATGACTATTGTCAACGTAATAACAGATATGTTTCTATATTTTCCCATTCTATTGTTTTTCTTGTTCTTCCTGCAAGTCACACTCATAGCCAAACACAACTTTTACCAACTCTACTGGGAACATGATTGTCCAAGCGTAAATTGTGTAAACTACTACATATACTGCAAGTGCGATACTTCCGATAAAATTGAAAACCTTTAACATAGTTCCTGATGTTTTTAAAATCCAACAACTTTGCGTGATGACACTATGGTCTCATCATCGCACATTTCCCTGATCATGTCAAAGCCGACATAATTTCCCGTGATGATCTCCGTCACGCTCTTCTTGCGTGTTATATTCTCAATCATACCGCCTGACATATCATACCTTCGAGCTAGTACTGCAGTTTCCTCATCAGTCAAGTCGGGTAACATTGATTTCCAGATCTTTGCCTTGACATCCGTTTCAGGCTTCTTAAACTGCACTTTGTATATAAACCTGCGTTCAAATGCCTTGTCCAGATTCTCGGTGAGGTTGGTCGTGGCTATCATAATACCCTCCAGTCTCTCCATTTCCTGAAGTATGATGTTCTGCAATGAGTTCTCCATCTTGTCAACGCCAGCCTCTGCACCTTCCTTACGCTTACCAAGGATAGCATCCGCCTCATTGAACAGCAGTATAGGGACAACCGGTTGACTCTTGCAGAGTTCATAGTATTGTCGGAACATATGTCGGATGTTGCTTTCTGTTTCGCCAACCCATTTGGACTTTATCTCTTCGACATTGGCCTCAAAGATGTCACGACCTGTCATTCGTGCCAACTGATATACGCTCTCCGTCTTACCTGTTCCCGGATCACCATATAGCAGACATGCAAAGCCCTTTCGCAGTCCTTTCTCGTCAAGCCTCTTCTGTACACTTCTGAAGTTTTCGTTATCCAGAAGCGATGCAAGCTGACTGATCAGCTTGCCTTCATGCTCATTGTAGAACAATTCCTTCTTCTTTATCTTTGAGCATGACATCAGCTTTGAATCTAATCGCATGGCCACGGCATTCCGAATGTTATAGTCACACAGAAGCATTTTCTTTGCCTCATCTGTCAGGCTTATACTTGATCCGTCGGCAATACCATTGTTGCATGCAGATTCAATCAATCCACATTGTATCAGTCCGTTATCACCACTTACGAGACTCTTTTTAACAGCATTTACCATCCTACGGCTACTATGGAATAACTTCTCTATGACCGTTATACTATAACAAGCACGTCCAAAGTTAACAAGAGCAACGCACAGGAAGCAAAGCAGAAGTTGCTCATCATCATCCAGCATATGATCATTGCAATATGTAACCACCCCATTGGCAAATGAGAGGTGACGATTGTCTGACATCAGTTCCATAATGTCGGAAGCTGCCTCTTCCCAACTAAGCTCATCTTCCTGAATGCCATCAAACACTTCATCCAATTCTTCTATTAAAGTCTGAGCAGTTAAATTGGTCTTAGGCGTATATTCATACTTAAGTCCCCTTTCGAACGCATCAACAACCTCTTTACGTACGGAATACGCTTTCCTATCTAGCCTGTCAACACCTTCTTTTAGCAAATGCTTATCCTTCAGGTCATCGAGTTCTTTGGCATACATCTTCATCTTAATGTTTGAGCAGGAAAGATAGTTGCCAATCTCCTTGACCGTAACGCTATCATCCCTCTCAAGGCACACGGCAAAAAGGATGGCCTGAATCGGCGTCACATTCAGTCTTTGTGCTAGTTCATTCAGCATTGCCTTGTTCCACTCAAAGAACATCTGGTGAAGCTCACTGTCCTCTGCCCGATTGGCTATCTCTTCTATCAATTCAAGATAGCACATTGCTTTTGCCTTTTCTTCATCAATGGTCTCATACGACATTATCAGCTCCTTTACATCATTTTCACGATTTGTTCTTGGAGCCAATCTGTTTGCTATTCTTGTTCTCATAAATAATAAATTTAATAGTTCATTTAAAAGAATGGAAGATGACGTTTTTTATGTACAATTGATTATCTGCATTTATCCGATAGGAAGCCTGAACTTCGAAGAGGTCGACGACCGAATGGAAAATTGTCGAAGCCCCACCGATCATAGGGAAGTAAAGCCGAAGGGTAACTTGCAAAAAGCCCAAGGCATAGTCCTATGTATAAGCAAGTGAGTCATTCCGCTCTGCAAGGACAAGTTGTACTCCATGTTTGCTTTTGTCCTTGCAGGGTTTAATGCTCCATCTCTATATGTCGGTATTGTTTCTCCTGATCTTCTTGGCAATCTCTTCGATTTCCCGAAAGATTATGATGATAGGATTTGGATTCTCACACAGACCATTATATGAGACATTTACTATATGATCCATTATCTTACATCCAATCTCAGGGAACTTGTATATCAACTTGTTCATTGTGAAGTGAGGATCTGAGATAAATGCAGCAAGGATAAGGATATACTCCTCGTCAGTAAGAGGAACACTTATATGGAGAGATGTAGATAGAGTGTCTTTTTCCTCATTAAACTCACGCATGATACATTTTGTGAATTTATGAGGATCGTTCAGGTCGCATGAATCGATATGGGTCAGGTTATAGACCGAATCATTAGCCAAAAGCCTATCACGGAGTTCAATATTTTTTACCTCAAGGAATTCATCAAGATCAACTCCATAGAGTTCATCATCCTCTGTCATTGTCTGCCAAGACTGTATAAGAGCCTTTTCTTCATCTGATAGATGGTGACAATATATGCCATGGCAATCATCATCTATACTACCAAGTGTGACTGGGTAACTCTCCTTACGTGGATTATTGTTGAGATACTCTTTGGCCAAACTAATTTCGTTTGCCATAAATTCTTTGAATGATACTGTTGCTTTCATAATAAAAAAATTAAATGTACAATTTATGATTCTGCTGCAAGATTTGTCATTTCTGATTTCTTTTCCCCATAAATCAGAAAGACAACGTTGCTAATATAATGATTTTTTCATACGTTCCACATTTTTTATGAGAATTCGTTATATAAATTCATGACCACAAGAATAATTTTATACGCACAAAGAAATTACGATAATAACTAGCCTTTTACTAAAGACTACTACCCTTCGCATTCTTCAAGTTGTCTGATAACATCATGTAGTGTCAAGGATGATTCATGATAAGGGAAAATGCATTCATTATAACCTACGGCTATCTTATGCACAAGTGATAAATAACCACAATAGCCGAATCTTTTCACCTGTATGGTATCATTTTCATAGAGTACAGTCTTCAGCCCCCTCGTTGTGCCACTTAAAGGGTTACCAGAAAAAGTTGCTATGAACTCTATTGTATTATCTTTGGTATTTATTGTGCGATAAGGCTCACCTTTATCAAACGCTCTTAAGAGTGCGCCGATGCAAGCCTGATGCTCCTTCAAAGTACAGGGCACAAATGGTATCAACGCATAAAAATATTCGGCATTGGAATATATCTCCTCACGATGATCATAAAGGAATGGCAGGTATAATATATACTCTTCATACTTCTCATCTAATTGAGGAGTGGATTTACTAACTATATATTTCATATTTAATAGATTTTGTAATATGCAGATGAAAGGACGTTGATACTTGTTCGTTTTCATTTTTCTGACATACTATGAGGTTAAACAATCAATTACCACTGCAAAGGTAGACTCTGTTTGTGCATCCTATCTGCATAGAAGTTTTTTTCTGTTAATTTTCAACTAAATATTGTGGATTTTACAAAAAAATCATAAAAAATATAGTTAATATAACGATATTGAACCTGTTTGAACTTATTTTCCCACTTGTAGACCATATTTACAATATGCATCAAACATTACCTTCATTCGAAGCATTCAGACCATATTATGTTAAAATTGTCTGCCACAAAGAGTCTTTCAGTAAAATTATCGGTAGTATTGAACATATTTACATTTTAGCATTACAAATAAAAAACTCCACCAACAATCAAATTATCAAACGATTATATTTTCTAAAACTTACATTGTTTAGGTGGTATGTTACGATAAAAACATTCTATTAATATGACAGAGGTATAACGCCATGTAGAGGGGAAGCAACCAAGGTAATAAAAACAGACTATTCAGCTAGCATTATCAAGAAATATCACCGGAATTTGACGGATACAAAAATATTGAAAATATGTAACAAACTTCACATCTTACGTATTAACGTCACATCACTCAACACACGCACTAAAATTCCATAAAAAAATATCGAAAAAAAATTTGGCGATATCACAAAAAAACATTACTTTTGTATCCATAACAAAAAGGACATGCAAACAATTACATAGAATTATGCAAAATCGCCACAATCTACCAAAAACAATCAAAGAAAACATCATAGACAGCGTGGGGGTAAATCTGCAATACAACGAATTAGTTTACACAGAAAAACAGGCGTTGGATACTGCAGAGAGTCACTTCTATGACTATATGTTTCCGACAATTAGGGATACCATTGAAACCTATCGTGCACACCAAATCGAAGTAGAAAAAATAGAAATCGATTTGGGGAGTGTTGAACTGAGAGACATCCCACAAAAACTGGAGATGAAGCTGAAAGAGGTTCTTGAGAAACACATCTCAGACAATAATGAGCATACAAGGCATGAACGGGAAATATCTGTCTTAAAGAAAAGCAGATACCAACACATGATCGATTTCCTTTGCCAAGAGCAATTACCTTGGACAGAAGAGCCAGAATTTTTCGAACCTGAAACGTGGTGGAACGAAAACTTGCAAAAACTCCTTTCTGCCCAATCAGATTTACAAGCACTGTACAAACGGTGTCAGTCTGAGGTTGCGTCCTTATACAGACTTCTTGCATATAGCAACAAGTCAGTGCTCATACAAATTCTTACCAAATGGATAACTGACGACGAACTCATTCCCCGTCAACTTACAGGAGTCCTGGGCAAAGTAGGCTTAACTACAGAGCATGAAATATCACTGAAAATCAAAGAATTAACAAAACCCCAAATAGAACTATTGTTAATTACTGTGCTAAGTATAAAGGAGCACAGTAATTCTATTATTCTTAAAAATGCCACAAACGTACTGAAAGGCATCATACAGAAAACATTTAATTATACGCAGGAACTCTCAGAAGAGAATTTACTGAAAGATTTGTTGAATATAGCATATACGAATGCAAATTCTAGCGTCAGACATTCCGACGACAATTCTGCTGCCAATACTGATATTTCCACAGCTGATACAAACATTCACACAGTCTATAGAGACTCTCTCGCTATGGATACAGATGCTTCAACTGCCGAGACAAACATTCACGCAGTTAATAGAGACATGTCCGTTGCTGATACAGACGCTTCAGCTGCCGATATTAACATTCACGCTGTCAATAGAGACATTTCCGTTGCTGATACAGATGCTTCAACTGCCGAGACAAACATTCACGCAGTTAATAGAGACATGTCCGTTGCTGATACAGACGCTTCAGCTGCCGATATTAACATTCACGCTGTCAATAGAGACATTTCCGTTGCTGATACAGACGCTTCAGCTGCCGAGACAAACATTCACGCTGTCAATAAAGACGTGTCCGTTGCCGATACAGGCGCTTCAGCTGCCGAGACAAACATTCACGCTGTCAATAAAGACGTGTCCGTTGCAAATACAGAAACTTCAGCTGCCGAGACAAAAACATCCACAGTCGCTAGAGACACAAAAAACGCTCTCATACAACGCATTTATTCGGAAAAAGAAAAAGCTGTAGCAAACAATAATGAAGGAAGAGTAATACACCGACATTATGAGAACACTCTTGAACACAATCGAGAAATCGAGGAAAACACCCAGGAATTCTCAACAGGAGAAATCAAGACAGATGAACAAATTAAGATGCTGCTACACAGTCTATCTTCTGACATGCGTCCAAATTCTGTATATAACAATTATGATACGGAAGCCCATAAAAGATATTCAACTGATGTTGCAGGAATAGTCCTCCTTCACCCCTTTCTCGCTAATTATTTCAGGCAGGTCAAACTACTTGATAAAAACAATCAGTTTATATCCCTCGAGAAACAAATACATGCAGTTCACCTGTTGAGATACTTAACAGGCAAAAGAGAGCGGCATCATAGCCATCTGTTAAATGTGGAAAAAATTATATGCGGATTATCTCCTACATTCCCCATTCCTAGCAAATATAACTGTAGCGAGATAGAGAAGAAGGAAGCACAAGACATGTTTGCTGCTATCAAACAATATTGGAAATCCATATCAAAAACTTCCATAGAAGGCATCCAAACAAGTTTCATACACAGACAGGGAATCATCACCTTCGAGGAACCGTATTGGCTAATAAGAGTGGAAGGTTCAACACTAGACATCCTGATGGACGACCTACCCTGGGAGATGTCCATGCTCATGTTTCCATGGATGGACAGAAATATATTAATAGAATGGCAAAGTGCAAATTAAGAAAGTTATGGAAGAAACATTTATTGAAAAAGAACTGCAATGGCTAGCTGATGTTATCATTGCAAGAATGAAGATATATTTTAACCAAGAATGCCAAGTAAGCGACATTCATCAAATATCCCCCACCCCTATCAATGACCCAGACAATCAATACGCATATTTTCTGAAAGTACACAATATGAATTTCGAGGATCGTGTACTGCTGATGTTGGCGTGGATCCCTTATTTGAAACCTCAATTATTCGACTGTTTTCAAGTAAAAAACAGCGATACGGGATTGCGTTTTTCAGAATTCGGATGCATAGAAAATAGCAAAGACGGCAGCATACAACCCACATTGGCCACAGCTCTATTCATTCTGGCAGGAGATGACATCAACTCAAGAATAGAATTGGCGGCCTATTTCACTCGTCACCCATTCTTTGCCTCTTCTCTGTTTTTCCATAAAGACGAAAGCAGCGGTCCATCATTCTCTAATTGGATAATCTGCGCCTCACAGGAATATCTTGACCGACTCATTTTTAACCGTAATTTTATACCCGATGACTTCAGCACCTTTCCGGCTACACACATCTCAACATCCCGTACTTGGGACGAATTGGTGCTCGACAAAACGACAATGCAACAGATTGAAGAAATCAAGATATGGGTGAAATATGGTAACGAGATTAGGGAAAAATGGATGTTGAATGAAAAGTTAAAACCAGGTTACCGCGCCTTGTTCTACGGTCCATCGGGGTGTGGAAAGACATTTACGGCAAGTCTTTTAGGTAAAGCAACAGGAAAAGATGTCTATTGCATTGACTTGTCTATGGTTGTTTCAAAATACATCGGAGAAACAGAAAAGAACCTTTCAAAGGTATTTGAAATTGCGGAAGACAAGGACTGGATTCTTTTTTTCGACGAAGCTGATGCCCTGTTTGGAAAGAGGACCGGTTTGAAGGATGCCCACGACCGTTATGCAAATCAAGAAGTAGCCTACTTGTTACAACGTATTGAGAATTATCGCGGCTTGGTTATTCTCTCAACAAACCTGAAATCAAACATGGACGATGCCTTTGCCCGAAGATTTCAAAGTATGGTAAGATTCACCTTACCAAACGCAGAGCAAAGAGAACGATTATGGAGAGAGACATTTTCCAAAAAGACACAATTTGCACCTTCTGTCGATATCAAGATGATATCTACAAAATATGAACTGACCGGAGGTTCCATTTTAAATGTGGTTCAGTATTGTTCCATATTGTCTATGAGCCGTGGTGAAGAAATCATTCGCAACGAAGACATACTGGAAGGTATTCGCAGAGAGTTTATGAAAGAAGGAAAGATTATGGGATAGAAACAGGCGTATCAATCGACAATGTCATTGATACGCCATATTCTTTTACTATAAAACCAAACTGTCAGTACGGTCGAAGTTTTCGTCGTCATTATCATCGGATACAAGTTCCCACGAATCATTAGATTCTGATATTTCCCCGTCATTAGGAAGAGAAAATTCCGATTTCTTATCGCTAATTTCTTTGACGCACTTCACCATTTTCCCGATAACAGTTTCATATTGTTCTATCCAGCCGCTGTGATTGTGAGGATATGTTTGCTTTGACATAACATTAAGAAATTCCACATACGCATTTTCGACATCCCACATAACAAGTGGATTCACCCAATAAATATTACATTTAATATGAGCCGGGATTTCTTCACGTATGATAGTCTCAACATAATTCCTAAAGTTTTCGGACAAACATACATCCAACCAACCAGGGAGAACAACAGAGACAGTAAAAGAGTACTTGTCTTCTGTTGGTTTCTTTCCTGTTTTTGTTTTAGAATTGACATCTTTTACAGGAGCAAATAGTATGTGTTCCAATATGTGAATTCCAAATGTTCTTTCGTAATCCTCCAAGTGATTATTTTGGAATGTTCTCTTTCCTGTCTTTTTGTTTGTCTTTATTAATTTTGGAGACAGACGGTAATTCGGATGACAGATCCCCAATCTGGCCAGGATTCTTCTTTCCACTCCACTTATTTCAAATTTTCCAGAATTATAACAAACTCCTTGACTTCGAAGTCCACTAAGGGATGGATATTCACTCAACATGATTTTTTTCTTGCCAATAGAATTCTTCACTCCATAGTATTTTTCAAAGAATGGAAGTTTGTCATGCATGGAAGTATATAAAAGAGTGGCATAATCGGCAAAAGTATCATTGAATCTTGCCATAAGATGGTCAAGCAATTTATTTTGCAGATTTAGCGATCTTTCATCATCGGGAGAAATAATCTCCGTATTTTCAACATTGCCATATTCTGTAGTAACAGAAGACACATCTTTCTCACCATCCCAATAGTAAGGTTTGGGGAATGTATCCTTTTCTATGGAAAAATACGAGTTAATTGAACTTAATCTTGAGATATATTCAGCCAATAACTGGTTGAAAAAATCCAAGTAGCCCTTTAGTTGATGCTTTTTCGCATGATCAAGCACAGATTTTTCATGTGACGAATCTGGTATATACGCATATGCTTGAGGAAGTAATTTCTGTACAGGATAAAACTGTTCTATATTTCGGTTGAAACTTGTTATTTTAGGAAGAGAATAGTCTAATGGCTCATCCAAGAAACGTCTGGTGTTTTTTGAGGCCGTTGGAATTAAAACTGCAGAAATGGGAAGAGTGTTTGCTGTGTACAAAGTGATTTCACTCTGTACATCAGATTTATGTACCCAATGTTTCATGCGTTCTCTTTTTGTACTCAGCTGGAATGGAGTAAGTTTTAAAACGCTATTTTTTTCATCGCATAATTTAATTCCATAGATAGTTTTTCCTTTTTTTAGGAACTCAATACCATCTGTTGGAATGAATCCAAATTCTTTTATTCCTTCAACACCATCAATGGATAATATAATGTTATAGATATCAGAATAATATATGACAGACTTTTTGGGCATAGAATGGAGTTCTTGAATATCAATAAGTCCATAGGTAGGAATATCTGCCTGATGATAGACTTGAAAGATATCCTCAGGTGCCATTCCCTTATCAAGAAGATCTTGGACGGTATGATATTGAAGCACAGGAGACACATATTTATCTATTTCTGTATACAATTTATCAATGATATCATTGGGATCTGCGTTGTCTTTGATATCTAAGCCCAACTTAAATCCCAGATAGACAGTGTCCAATATGACTATATTAGCAAAGTCTTCACACAAGTTTCTGTGTTGTGTGAGTAATTTTTTTATCGCATTTTGATAGCATACTTTATATGTCCGACTCGGTCTATGATGATGTTTAGGCAATTCACCGTCGGAATCATGATTGTCTTCGAGGGTATGCCGTAGAATATCCTGAAAGAATTTTTTGTAATTATCATCAAAATACTCTTTGTATATCGAATGGACATCAGAATCAAAAGCATTATGTATTTTGTCAAAAAAATGGTTGTACTCTTCTTCTTCCAACTCCACATAAACGTTATAATATCCCTTTATTACGTCTGAGTCGGAAGTTTCCAGTGGATTAATTGCTTCAATCCTAACATTTCTGACACCGGGAATGTGTTCCAAAATGAGTTTTCGGTACTCATCGCATGTTGTTGGATTGCATGGAAGTATTTCTTCTGCAAGAAATGTCGGTTTATCGATTGAAGGGTTAATACCATTCTTGGGGGTCAGCAGATCCTCGATTGTAAAATTCGTACGGTAGGCCAGGTCTGACAAAGCGAAACATACAGCCTCTAAAATAGTAACTCCAGGATCGTGGATATTGAAATCCGTCCATAGTTTGCCACTAATTTTCTGTATATAATCAATACCGAATGCCCTTAGAGCATCATAATCCATAGGATTGATATCATCCATAGGGATATTATTATTCTGCGATATAAGTGCCATATTATTCTTTTTCAATTGTGATTATAATCGTATGTCCGGTATCTGAATCTGAAGATGCAGATTTATTATATATGTCCAATGTCTTTATATAGTCAACATATTCCAGTTTTTCCAGAAAAAACAAGATATCGTGTTCTTCAGGAATAATGGAATCAAAAGAGACATTCATTGGATCGTTGAGCCACGGAGTCAGATAGTTAATCAGTTCTTCTCTGATTATTCCTCTGTAATATTCATCATCATGATACTCTTGTTTCAGAACAATTGTACTTTTGATTTCCTTCATCTCATAATCAGGAGATACAATTGTAAATTTCACAAAAGGAGAAGAAATTGTCGGAAGAAAACGTTCTATTTCATCTTGTGTAAAAGCATCAATTTGTGGCCTGAAAATGTTGTCTTGCGGAACCAAAGACACATTTGGGAAAACAACGATTTTTACGGTTCCTGGATTAGAAGAACATGGGGTACACTTTACGGCAGCAAGTTGAGGGTATTTTTCCAACAGTATTCTTTCATAATCCCAACAACTCCACGCCTTACCCTTGTGATGTAGTTTTTCACTTACACGACAATAGAATTCGTCCTTCGTTTCTGTTGAAACTCCGACAAAGCCGTCAAAAGGTTGTTCGACTTTTTTTATTCCTTTTATGTTTTTGACGAGTTTGGTAATAGTACCTTTTGGCAAATAGACATCATCTTTGATTGTGCCAGCAGAGTTCTCACTAAACATAACTTCAACAGCCTGTGTCCTTATGCTTTTTACATATTTTAAGAACTCGATTTTACTATCACTTTTGCTATCAATTTTGGCAAACAGCCATATAACATCCGTAGGAAGATACCGTTTTTTGTAAAAGACATTATCATCCAAGTAAATCTGCACAACACCATTTCGTGTAAAATTACACGTCCCATCTTTATATAGGTTCATTCTGTCAAATTCGTGCCATTTATTATCTTTGTCTAAATACTCCCAGGAGACTGGAAGTTTCTCGACATTGAATTTGCCTAATTCAAAATACAGACTTAGACATGTTGGGCGGAATATATTAGATATGGCAATAAAAAGGCCTGATTTAAATTTATTATTGTCATTGTTCTTATGGTAACACAACGAAGGATGGCTATCGTTAGCAAATAGGTTGTTATTTTCTCCGTCATTTTTTAAGATTCCCCATGGGGTAATGGCAAACAATTCCATTCTCCCCGTAGGAATATGGATATTAGAGTCGTATGTAATGGACTCTTTCAGCTCAACAGGTGTAGAAGAAGCGGATATTTCGCCTTTTGAATAATCTGGGGTGTATTTAAAAACGGGAAATTCTGAATTATTTGTTATTTCAGTTTTTTCGACCTTAAATTCTTCACAAAACTCAACATTAATACTGTAAGTTTTATTCTTATTGGACTTATAGTCAATTTCCCTACTTGGAGTATTGATTTTTACTAAAAAATAATCCGTTGTATTTGGACGACTATAATTCACAGTTAGTCGCTTATACCTCACAGATGATTTACCCTCTGCGGTAATCTCAATGCCATTATATCCAAAAGGATGACAACCTGTAACATTATTCACCATACCATATTTGTTTTCTATGGTTATGTTATCGGTCGAACCCACTTCTTGTAGGTATATACCTTCAAAAGATTCACGTGTGATGTCTAACAAATCCCAAGAATGATCCTTTTTGTCTTTGATTATGTTTTTATCTTTAGGAACGAATCGTATGATAGGGTTTACAGAGTCGTATCCCTCTCCATGTATTCTGGAGTTATATGGAGCTACAGGTTCCCTGACGCCATCTATATGCAAATAATAATGTTTTTTTTGTCCATGATCTTTTTGGGCATCCACAAACATTTTCTTTGCTTTAGACAACAAACCTTTTTTTTCTGCAATTCCTATTATATCCTTATAAGATATTTCCTTATAATATACCTCATAGTCAACTTGCGGCACAATCTTTTCCCAGAGAAAAGTTGACATTTCTTTCCTCTTCTCATTACTAATATACTCCTGTGCGATTGTTTTCTGATAGATATACCTTACGGCATCAACCTTCACCCATCCACCTTCGCCAGTATATTCCACGTCAAAAAAATCAAGATTAATTTTTTCTCCAAAAGTACCCAAGTCTATGTTTTTAACGTTTTTAGCCTGAAAAAAAGTAGGAATAGCCATTGCCAATCCAAATTTACTTTCATCAAAATCTACCGCATCATTAGGAGTACGTACGTCATGAAGATGTTGCTTTTCATCTTGACAATTAATATCGGTAAATTCATAATTACCGTTATTGGCAAGATAATAATAGTAGCAACCATTGACCTCTGCATTATTAATTGTCACTTCCTCTATGGATTCAAACGTAATGTTTTTTCCATCGGAATCCTTCCCCGCATCGAAAAGTGTCCCTTTAGGCAGAATGACAGAAGGAGTATTTTTCATTGGGCTTACGAATACGACAGCATTTCCTACCCTACCCTCTCTTGGACTGAATCCTAAGACGTTTTTATAATAGAAATCAAGATGACGTTCTGCTAATTTATTGAGGTTGTTTTGTTGTATCTGATACAGTTTAAGGAAAGACAACAACAAAGCCAAATGAGGAGGAACCGAACCATCATCCATCTGTTTCTGGAGTGAATTCAATTCGATTGACTGCGTTTCATAATTATATATCTCCTTAAAAAAGGGTTCCCAGTTTCCATCCAATTCGTCATTGTCGCCATAGAAGTTAACTTTCTTGGCGTATTCCGCTATGTGATGAATTAAATCATTGAAAGAGCGTTCATCTATCTTACAATAATTATCAGATAGAGCACTCGGGAGACGGTCACTCTGTCTCGTTCCTTTGCAGCTGCCAATGTTCTTACTATTACTCATAATCGTCTCTGTTATTACATATAATATGGATATACCATGCTATATTTTGAGTTGGTATTTTTGATTGTATATTCAATATGGATAACGAATTTTCCATCTAGGAGTTCGTCAACATTCACATTTACACTATTCAAGATTATTCGAGGCTCATATTCCTTTATATTTGATGAAACGAGGCTTTGAATGCGAAGTATCGTGGCATTATTGTTGTTTGAGAAGTTAAATCTTCGCAAGTCACAACCAAAATCCGGATGAAACAACCTTTCTTTCAAATTGGTAGAAAAAAGGATTCTTAAACTTCCTTCTATTTCATCCTGTTCGGAAACCATATCTACGTTCCTTGTATATTTGTTGAAATGTGGAGGGAAACTCCATCCCGTACCGATAAAATCATTCATATTTTAACCTCCTATAATTACAGTTGGACATCCTACTACAGGCACAGCACCACACCCACATGCATCTGTGATACGAAGAGCAGGTTTGCCACCTATTAACACGTTTGAACTTCCAATCACAAAAGCATGGATAGGTGCAGGAATTAGACTAGCATGCATATCGCCTATAACCGCTGCCGGAATTCCTCCAATCTGAACAGTCGGAACTCCAGGTCCTACAACTACACCTCCATCATTGGTTAGATCTCCTATTCTTACTGCTGCTGCCATAACATTTATTTTTTATTAATTTATCTGAACCAAGGCTCCTTTGACAACAGTATTGCCTTTTGCAGAAAACTCTGCACCTTGGGTACCCTCTGCCTTCAGTTGAGCTTTGGCTTTAATATTGACATTGTTACCTTCTATGACGACATCTTGCGCTGCCTTTATAGTGATTTTCTTTTGACTCTCCATCGTAATTCCCTGGTCATTCAACACAAGAGTATTACCATTCTGATCTTCCATAGAGATTCCTTTGTCTTCATCACTAATCAAGATCTTATTGCCGCCAGGAGTTTCTATCGATAATGATTTTTTTTCATCATTGAATTGAACGATTATCTTTTCCCGACTCACATAGCCTTTGATAGGATTCTCTTCTGTTTGTTCAAAAGGTGCTTTTGCCTTACCACTATGCAACATCCCCAAGATAATTGCTTGTGCAGGATTGTCATCAACAAAACCGACAATCACCTCATCTCCTATTTCTGGCATAAAAAAGGTTCCACGTCCATTACCAGCATCCAATGTGGCAAGTCGAGCCCACAATTTCGTTTCCATAGAATTCGCAAGTCGGATGTTAATTCTTCCTTGCTCCAGAGGGTCTTTATCGATACCTTCAACTTTTGCAATTTGCAATCCGTTAGTGCATGGGATTGTACCCATAGAAGGATTCGCAACCACATCATCAAATCTATTTAGGTAGGCGGTATCGTCATATCCGAATTCTATTTTGGTTTCCCATCCCTCCGCAGAAACAACTTGAAGAACCTTCGACACGATGACATTCATACCAAACGTTTCCCACACATCCTCAATGTCAAGAACATCATTCGGCAATATAGGAGCCCGCCCAAATATTGTCAATTTACCTCTGAGATAGGCCAGATCATTACGCATAGAAAGAGCATTCTGATAAATTTCCGTCATACGGGAATCTTCCAGACCACTCATGGAAAGAACCTTCATATTCTCTTCGGAATCGGAAGATTCAGAACTTTCGCCATCAGTCTCCTGTTCCGTATAATTCCATGCCTGCACAATATAATTTTTAGGACTGTATCTGGAATCATTATTGATTTCTATTTCTTTAATATCATCTTTTGTTATAGTGAGGGCTTTCTTCTGGAAATCAGGTTTTTCTATGGAAATTCCCTCTGGCGTTGTAAATACCATTAACCCAAGGGCTTCTGCACGTATATTAATGAAATCCCAATCGGTGACGTTTGCTTGTGTGTTATTATCATTTGGGACACTTGAAACATCATCAAGGGGTGGATTGAAACCATATTCCGAACATATATCGTTTATGATTTCCGTATCTGATTTATCCCCAAAACTGCGAAGTTTACGATTTTTCGTCATCTCCTCTGCAACATGTTTGGCTTCAATGCGGAGTATTTCGTCATTTTCATATGTGCCCAATTTGATAATTGTGCCTTTAAAAGCACAATATGTTTCCTTTCCAATCGATTCTCCCATCCACATTTCGATAGCAGAATTAGTAGAAAAGATGTCTTTTTTTGACATGTTAATTTCTTCAAATATCCCCTGTTTGTTTTTCAGATGCATTTCTAGAGTAGAAATCCTATTATATTCACGTCTGACAGCCACCGAAAAAATACTTTCCGGATAATCGAAATCTTTTCCATTCACCTTTATGCAAATGTAGGGGGACTCGAATTCTTTTATGCCATTTTGCACACAAATCTTATTCATGCTTACTTAATAGCTAACAAGTTATACAATGAATCACATTCGTTTTTCACACTTGAGGAAATAACTTCTGAGAAATCTTCAAACCAACTTTTCTCATTTTCTGATATCTTTTTCTTCATATCTGATTGGTTGGTAAATCGATCTGCAGAAGAAAATGAACATGTCACGGTAGCACGAAGCGGCGTACCATCGGGGTTAAATAGAGTATATTTTACAACAACAGAAGTAACGACACATCTGAATGTTTCATGACAATAAGTTATAATTACATAGTTGGGACAACGCCCTCCATCTCCCCATTTCGTGAACAGAACATTCATTAAATCATCCAACTCTTTTTTAACGTCCTTTTTAGCCGGATTGACAATACCAGTCCCATCCAAGATAAGCGAAAAATTATAAGTGGTTGTCCCCATCCCGGAGAATAGACCTGAGGATATACTATATTTTCCTAATATAGATTTAGGTTTCTCATACGATGCAGTGAATCTTCTCTCGAAAGTATCAGGATTAATCATAACCTGATACTCATCCCCTATTACATTATTGAAAAAATAATCTTCATAGGCCTGCAAGGTCATGTATTCTCTTTTACCGCTTTTGATATCCAATATGCTCATCTTTCCCTCCGATTATTATTGTTTTCATAAAAGTCCCTGACCAACGAATTCACATATTGATCCCTTCGAGGTGATTCGGGCTTTAAGTCTGACTCTTTTATCGAACCACTCACGATATTCGCTTTGATATTCAGTTCTTTAATCTTTACTGTCATGATTATAATATTCTATTTGAATAGTTATATGCAAGTTCCAATGTCTCTATGACTAATTCCGAATTTTTGGCATTAATTCCAGAAACATCCAACTTAATAGGATATGCATTGTGAAAAGACCACACTTTTATTGGCATGTGACTTTCATCCAACAATGAGACGACCACAACGCATGGTGAAAAATTAAAGTTCTGTATTCCCTCAGTTGCCCATTTGACTAGCATAGATGGTGCGGTAGAGAGAGCACGTTTCAGCACCAGATTCTTATGTGAAGCGGGTTTAGGTAATTTATATTTAAACGTATTATTTCCTCCTTCCGCCACCTCTTCTGTTTGTATAGAAGACTCTATGCCTGATACCTCGGAGAACGACATGTCAATCGTTACATCACCGCTTAATGCGCCGACGACAGTGCCGAGTCCTCCTATGCTGAGATTGAGGAAGTTAACGGAAAAATGGAAGCCAGATACGAGTTTGTCCGAACTATTCATAATGATTCGATTTGTTTATGAGAGTGGATTGTACTGCACCAATGGCAGTACAACCCCATGTATGACAGTATTATTTTCTTGTCACAGTGAAACTCTCATAAGCCAATTCAACAGATTCAATAACCACTTTACCATCCGATGCGTTTAAAGAACCGCCATCATATTTTATTGGGAAGGCGTTCTTCAAACTCCAAGTCACTACAGGCTCGTGTTCTTCGTTAAGCAAACTGATTATAACATCCCTACGCTCAACTGTATTGTTTGCGATAGAATTAAACCACTCATAAAAGCCATTATCTGATGCAAAGGAACCACGCTTCAGCACGACATTAGTGTATTTCTTCAGTCCCGGCATCTTGAAAGTCGTATATTCCTTGTTCGCACCTTCTCTATACTCGATAGGTGTTGTTGATACATTCAAGCCCGTTACTTCTGAGAAACTTACATTTTCGTCGTCATCACTCCATTTCACCGTGAAATGGAAGCCTGTCAATGGATAATTATTTGTTGCCATGTTATATTCTGTTTATTAATTATACTTCTTGTAATTTGTGAGAAAATTTCAATACGATGAACTCAGCTGGACGAACGGCAGCAATACCTATTTCCACAATGAGTTTTCCTTCCAATATGTCCTGAGGAGTCATTGTTACATCCTGTCCCACCTTGACATAGAAAGCCTTATCTGGTGTTGAACCAGCCAACGCACCGTCTCGCCAAAGGTTAGATAGGAAATTTTCTATCTGGCACTGAACCTTTACCCAGGTGTTGGCATCATTAGGCTGGAATACAGCCCAATTGGTAGATTTCTGCACGCTCTCTTCGATGTAATTGAACAGACGGCGAACCGGCACATAGCGCCATTCATTACTGTTACCGTCCAACGTACGTGCGCCCCACAAAACGATACCCTTTCCGTTGAAAAAGCGAATGGCATTAACAGACTTACCAGCTGTTCCATCCACGTTCAAGTTCTCTTGATTAGCATCCGACAAACGATCCTTCACATCTGACACGGAGGCAATGCCCACGTTGGCAGGTGCCTGCCATACACCCTTGTTGCTGTCTGTGGCACAATAGATACCCGCAACAGCTCCACTTGCAGGAACGAAAGATGCCTGTGCCTGATATTTGGCTGCGATGCTTGAATAACCAGGAATCAATACAGCGATAGCTTTAGCTATAAGTTTTTTATCAGATCCTATTGCAGCCTCATATTTAGTCAGGATTTCTGCCAACAACACCTTATCTTTTGGTGATAACTGTTGAGTGTATTCTGCTTTGATTCCCTCTTCATCGACCAATTCCTTTTGCAAGATCTCGTCGAATGCAATATCCTTCGTGTAGGTGGACTTCACATACGGATAATATGCCGCACCGTAATTCAGATATTGAGAACCTACATTCTCTCTGAAGGTCTCTATTGTTTCATCCAGATCACCAAGTTCCTTAACGTCCAGAATAGCGAAACGGTCCTTCATTTCACCACAATGTTTCAATGCAGCCTGCTGAAGTGTTCCAAGCTGTTCTGCACTTAGTATCAATGCAGCATCAGGGAAAAGTACCAATGTTATTTCATCCACTTTCTCCAGGGAAGTGAAAACTTCATTATTCTTTCCCTTATAGTTATCAGCCGTTACACTTGCAATATTTGTGTTATACTGACCGACAGAACATACATAACATGTGCCTCCACCATTGTCATAGAACAAACGGATACTGTCATACAAGCAGAATTCAGCACCTTTCAGTTCGCCGTCTTCAATAGACAGAATAGCCCCTTCACCAAACTTGTCAACAAAATCGACAAGACTGGATACTTTGACTGGTTTCTTTGCCTGACCCTCTGGAACTTTTTCCGTGAATCCTATAAATACAGGTATTGCAGTTGCAACACCAACAACTGATGGAGGGAATTGGGAAACTTCTTCCACATATACTCCCGGTGTTTTGTAATTTGACATAAAAAATTAATTATTAGGTTTAATAAAAAATATTGTTTAGTACTTACTATCTTGACTGATTAGAAATCTCTTCCTCTGACCGTACACCCGAATTGTCACTAAATTGAACAGGTTTTCCATCCTCGTCAGCACGAACCACAGAACTAGACTCCTCAAGAATCTCGCTGCCAATAGTCAACATTCTTACTTTATAGACGGCAGCAGGCTTGATTTCCGTGCCAACTGTCTGCCAGAGACTGTTGTTTTGTTCGAAAGAAAGGGTATGCAGTTCTACAAGACAATCATGGCTCTGGAAACTGTTCATCCAGTAGATGACTTTTGAAATCTCCAGCAGAGCAGTCTCATAATTCTGTGCATGAGAGACGATGAGAATATAAAGATTTAAACAAATGTCTGGGTTTGTTTTTTTTATAAGTTTATCATCATCTTTACTATAATGATAAACTTTTTGAGGTTTTCGAGATGTCTCCTCTTCAATGCGAAGCAGTGAAATCGTAATATCATCCCCTTCCTCTTGCCCATCTTTCTTGATAGGGGCAAGAGTGACGTTGACATTATCGAAGTTTTGCTCCACCGATTCCTTTTCACGAAAGGAGGTTTTAAGATAATTTTGTATAGATGTTAGAATGGTAAGCATATTAGGTAAAATATAAAAACACAGTAATGTAAGTATGACTTTGATATGCAGACGGGCTTGCCACGCTTATTTCTAAGTGGCAACAACACTTTGCGCCCTTAGACATACAGGTTTACTTCCCCTATGTCTCGGGGACATTCATTATATTTTTTTGCATCGGCTGTGACACAGGCTGTCAATTCCTACTGCTTGAAGTCCTTATTACTTTCATACCATCGTTTAAAGTAAAAACACTCAATAAATGCCATATGTGTACAGTCAAAGGACTATTTCAATGAATCACGTCTGAAATCAGATTCTAAAGGTCTGTTTGGTTTCTCCCATAACCAATGGTAAGAATTCCCATTTTTCTGTCCACAACGTACCGTGATACACTCCCCCAAAATGGCAGGAAGAACGTATTGCTGCACTCTAATTTCTCACGTTATGACACGAGATGCCGACGGCTTACATCAAAGTAGAAATCAAAACACAGCCCTAATGAGTCGTTTTTGTACAGATGTGAGAATAGTATGCATAAATGTATCATTCTTTAACGGGAGTAGCCTCTTGCCTCTCACCCAAATTTATAGGAACATTCTTCATAGAAGTCAAAGGAGTATTCCCATTATATAAATTCTTGACAAAATATTCTATAGCACTAGCCACATTTCCCCTATCTATATTATTATTTCCACAATAAAGTTTGTTGTTTTCAGACACCGACCAATAGCAATCATCCTTGGAGTCTACCCACATATGAGTAAATTCGTGAATAATAGTAAATGCTTTGTCTAAATTTTCAACACTATTTATATATGGATTATAGCAAGTTATTGTTTCGATGCTATGGTTAGCCCCTGTCGTTTCACATATAACTGGAAACTCCTCACCATCAGACCTGACATATTTAGAATCATTACATACTTTCATAGGCAAATCATTCACATTCATTTTTAGATCTATGAGAAGTTGTTTTACTTTATTACAAAATAAATCACAATCCCAAATGCCAGGAGATGCTGAAACATATTTTTTATAAGCACTCGTAATAAGATATTTCTTCATTCCGTCATTTAATACAGAAAGTACTTTATTACAAATCTCTATTACCTTATCTTTTACACCTTCCTCTTCACTCAATAGATGTTCTTCACAATTAGGACTTCTTCCTACCTTTCCCCCTCCTTGCACCACATGCGTCAACTCATGAGCCATCAGTTTCTGGCCTTCAGAGGTGTTAGGAGAGAATTGACCTTGGTTGAAATAGATATCATTGCCATGTGTAAATGCTTTAGCGTGGATGCTGCTGCTGAGACTGGCAGCTTCGCTGTCGGTATGTAGGCGCACCTGTGAGAAATCACGATTGAAGCCACGTTCCATCATATTACGCAAACCGTCGGGCATGATCTGTCCTCCACCTTGCAGACTATTCAGACGACCTTCCATCTGTGAAGAAACAGATATGCCCCCCCCGGCACTACCAGCAAAGATAGAGCGTGCAATCTTTCCACCCTGCACAATGTCATTGGCAGCGGCATCAGCTTCTGCTTCTTCCTGCGAATCGGGGTTGGTCATCTCCAGTTTTGCATGCACAATAGTTCGCGATGGTTGTTCCATCGTGGCTTTAAACGCATTTACAGAATTCCTTTTTTGTGCTTTCTCATTGCACTCATGTTGACATACTAGATCCATAGTTAATTTAGGTTTTAGTGAAATAGGTTACTTTTTGCATGCAAATGTACTAAAAAAAACAATTGTTGCACAAAAATAATTGTTAAAAAAACAAAACGGTTTTGTTTTTTTATTCCTCTCGTAAATTGAAGTACATTTTTAATAAAGAGATATCTTCTTTGTTTTTAAGCTATTATAAAGTTTTTTGAAATTATTACATTATTATCACATTAAAGACAAATCAAACAAAATTCACCTCAAAGAACATAATTATGCAACGCAAATTGCACAAGATTTTCATTGAAGGCATATAAAAAATCTATGAAAAAACTTTCCATTCATCAATATTGTATTAGCAATTATTATTCATAGGCTCATCAAGCAAAAGCAAGTGTCAGTTCAAGCACCAAAGGTGCGAATTATCCGCAAGCACATCAAGCAAAAAATAATTTATCGGGTTCACATTATTAAGTAACTACCTTCTTCCTCCCATGTGACTCCCATTTAGCTCCCATTCATAGGAGCGAAGGCAGAACGAAGGCATAGCGAAGCCAGAACGGAGGAAGAGCGGATTTGGAACGGACTTGCAACGGAGGAGAAACGGAGCAGAGACGAAAGGGATTATTTGAACACGGAAAACACTAAAGGAACGGATTTTTTCGCAAAGCTCAACAATCTACGCAAACCGTTAGTTCCGTAAGTTTCGTGTTCAGAAAAAACAACCACAGATATTCGGGATTTATTCGCAAACTCATCAAGCAAAAGCAAGTTAGGGATGTTAATCACGAGCGTAAGCGAGAAGATCCCTTAGATTTGTGTAATCTGTGTTCAAAAAAATTTTTTTGCGAAACCCCTACACCCCTACACCGACATCTGTGTAACGTGCATAATGTTAGTGCGTTACATAGGTTTTAAATATTCGCAAACCCTACACCAACCCTACATCAACCCTACACCTTTCTGCATTTTTTTGCAGAAAAATAATAATTTATAATTAATAATGAGTAATTGGAATAGTATTATAAGCGCTCAAGTCAAACCTAATTATACATTATACATTATCCATTATTAATTATCAATTAACCTGAATTTCTGAAAAAATCAGGTTCGGGTGTAGGGTTGGTGTAGGGTTTGCGAATATTTGAAAACGCTGCAAGTTATTGAGAGATAGAGGAATATATAGGGGGTTGGTGTAGGGGGTGTAGGGGATTCGCGAAAAAGTTTTTTCTGAACTTGGAAAGTAACTCACTACTCGATGGCATCACGTTTTGTGACATCATACTCTTCAATTCCTTGCCTGATAGATAAAATAAAGCTTAGGTGGCGATTTACCACCCTTGCTTATCTTTTTTCGATAGCACCAAAGGATTTCTATCATTTTCTATAATAGATGGGTGAAAAAGGCAGGTTAAAGCAAAATTTCAGTTAATAAATAATGTCTAAAAATTTGGTGATTCATTCATTTTATTGTATCTTTGTGCCGAAATAAATCTATATTTGCCGAAACAAAAAATTCAACACCTACACATGGATAACGTGATCAATGGATGTTATAAGCTCTCATGGCGGGAGCGTATCGGGTTCTGTTCTGGAGACATGGCACAGAATCTGATATACCAGACTGTCAGTATCTGGTTGCTTTTCTATTATAATAATGTCTATGGACTTGATTCGGCTACTGTGGCGGTTATGTTCCTTGTAGTCCGTATCATCGATGTGATATGGGACCCGATGGTTGGAGCGATGGTAGATAAGTCGCATACCCGTTGGGGCAAATATCGCTCATGGCTGCTATTGGGTGCCGTGCTACTGGCGACTTTTGCGATACTCTGTTTCTGGAACGGCTTTAGCGGATCGCTGCTCTACGCATATATTACCTATGTGGGCATGAGTATGAGTTTTACGTTTGTCAATGTCCCCTACTCTGCTTTGGGCTCGTCGCTCACCCGCGATACAAATGAAATAACCATTCTCACCAGCGTACGTATGTTTATGGCCAACCTGGCAGGACTCATCATCAAGACCCTGCCCTTGGTGATTGTTCTCTTCGCCCCAAAGGTGCTTAATCCGCAGACGGGTGAGATGGAGGCAGTCTATAACACGCCTGAAGCCGGACAGGCTTGGTTTATCACCATGAGCATCTTCGCATTGGTGGGACTGATGCTGCTCATCGTCACCTTCTTCGAGAGTAAGGAGCGCATAGTGATGGACAAGAGCGAGAGTGCGCAGGTCAAGGTGAGCGACCTCTGGATGGAGTTGGTTCGCAACCGTCCCCTTCGTGTATTATCGATATTCTTTGTCATCGCCTTCACCACCATGAGCATCAGCAACGCCGCAGACTCTTATTTCATGACCTTCAATATGGGCGCTACCCCTCTGATGACAACGGTGTTCATGTGGCTCGGCACTATTCCTGCATTTATTTTCATACCGATGGTGCCTGCTATCAAGTACAGAATCGGCAAAAACGGCATGTTCCGCATGTTCCTCGGCATCGCCATCGTGGCTATGATTCTGATGTATCTGATGATGTCAGTCGAGAGTCTCAAGTCATATCCGCTACTCTTCGTAGTACAGTTCGTAAAAAGTACGGGAGTGGTTGTGGCGACTGGCTATATGTGGGCGCTTGTGCCAGAGGTGGTAACTTATAGCGAATTTGCTTCAGGCCGACGTGTGGCAGGCATCGTGAACGCCCTCATCTGCATCTTCATGAAGGCTGGTATGGCCCTTGGTGGCGTCATCCCTGGACTTGTTCTTGCCTGGGTAGGTTTCCAAGCTGGTGAGCCTACACAGACGCCAATGGCCGAACAAGGCATACTTTGGCTCGTCACGCTGATACCAGCCGCACTCTTTGTTCTGGCTATCTATGTAATTGGCAAATACGAGCTTTCTGACGAAAAGATGGATGAGCTGAATGCTGCCGTCAGTATAAAACCTAAACACTAAAATATGCAATTTATATCAAATTCCGACAAGATTACGAGAGACTATTTTGACTCTCTGTTGATTGAATCCCGTTATCTCGACGCAATTCTTCCGACCACAGAGATGACGCTGTTTGGCGAGACTTTCCGCACACCGATTATGACGGCTGCCTTGTCGCATCTGCATAATTCTGCCCAGAACGGCATGACCATCTATGCCCTGGCGGCTGCTCAGAGTGGAGCTGTACATTGGGTTGGTATGGGTAGCGACGAGGAACTCGAGGAGATTGTGGCCACAGGTGCCCGAACAATCAAGATTATCAAGCCACATGCCGACAACCGCGAGGTGCTGCGTAAAATTGAACATGCAGTTAAGACTGGATGTTTCGCTGTGGGTATGGATATTGACCACGCTTTTAATTCCGAGGGTGGCTACGACAATGTGTTCGGACTGCCGATGAAGGCAAAATCGACAGAAGAACTGGCAGAGTTTGTCGAGGCTGCGGGTGTGCCGTTTATTGCGAAGGGTGTGCTTAGTCCACGCGATGCAGAAAAGTGTCTGAAGGCCGGATGTGCGGGCATTGTAGTGTCACATCATCACGGCATGATTCAATATGCCGTACCCCCTTTGATGGCGCTACAGGATATCATATCTGTCACGGGCAATAGCATTCCCGTGTTCGTAGATTGTGGTATAGAGAGCGGTATGGATGCCTACAAGTGTCTTGCCCTCGGCGCCAAGGCTGTATCTGTGGGGCGTCATCTGATGCCGTTGCTTAAAAACGGTGCTGATGCCGTTGCCCAACGCATCAATGAGATGACTGCCGAATTGGCTGGTGTGATGGCAAGGACTGGCGTGAGTGCATTGGATAAGATGGATGCTACGGTTATTCATAGGAGGGCGTTCTAATGTTTCTGGGTATATCATCATCGTTGCAGCATAGTTCACCCGAAGAGTGGGCTGCCAAGCATAAAGCCTTAGGGCTTGAGACTGTGAATTTTCCCGTCACTTGTGATGATGGGGAGGATGTATTTATGGCCTATAAGAAGGCTGCCGACGAGGCAGGATTGACTATAGCCGAAGTGGGTGTTTGGCGCAATACTTTAGCTGCCGATCCCGACGAGCGTCAGAAATGGATTGACCATGCCGTCCGCCAACTCCGCATGGCAGATGCTATTGGTGCTACCTGTTGCGTGAATGTTGTGGGTACCCCTTATGGTCCCCGATGGGATGGCGGTTATCGCGAGAATTTCAGTCGTGAGTTGTGGGATATGGCAGTCAAGATGATCCGTCAGATCATTGATACCGCCCGACCTCAGCATACAAAATTCTGTATAGAGTCGATGCCTTGGATGATACCCAGCAGTCCAGATGAGTATCTGCGCCTGATAGAGAATGTTGACCGCACGGAGTTCGCAACCCATCTCGATGTAGTCAATATGATTACCACACCTCAGAGATATTTTTACAATGATGAGTTTCTCAGGGAGTGTTTCGAGAAACTTCACGGCACCATTGTCAGTTGTCATCTGAAGGATATTCTGCTTAAGCCTGAATACACATTCCAACTTCAGGAGTGTGCCTGTGGCGAGGGTACGCTGGATATCAATCTCTATGCCCAATTGGCAAACGCCGAGAACCCTAAAATGCCAATGATCATCGAACACCTCACCACCGATGAGGAATACGTTGCCAGCGTGCAGTATGTACGAGAGCGTTTGCAGATATGTTAATTTTTCAAGTAAAGTGGTTAATTCTATTTGATTTCCAACGGTTTCATTTGTGAATGTCGAGTTTATTTTGTAGTTTTGCATTCTTATGTTACAATCAGAACGAAACTATCTAAACAATATTTATTCCGAAATATGAGAAAATATCTAATAACATCGACCTTGCTATTGGCTATGGTGTATGGACCTGTTTCTGCACAAACGGAGACACGACAACTGAGTATTGACACCAAGACTCTGGGCATAGAGATTAGTCCTACGCTCAGCGGCATATTCTTTGAGGACATCAACCAATCGCTTGATGGTGGCATCTGTGCGCAGATGATACAGAACAACTCGTTTCAAGCCTACAACGTGCCTGACTGTCCTGCAAATGAGTTTTCTCAGAGCGACACTATATTCTTTGGATGGACCGTTGTGAGTAAAGATGGTGCCGTAGGTCAGGCTCATGCCGTGAGCGACCATCCGCTTATTCCAAAGCTTGAGCGTTATTACAATTACGATCCCAACGACAAATACGATGATGAGCAGCGTTACGTGCAGTATTGCGTTCGCTTCGACATAGAGAAAGCTGGTGCAGGCTATGGCATTGCAGCCAACGGTTACGGTATTGCCCCGAGCTCACGTGATCGTGGGGCAATATACAGCAACAACACCCAGCGTCCTTCGTTGGCTGTAGAGGCAGATGTTAGCTATGACCTCGGTCTCTATCTGCAGGGCGAGAAATATAAGGGCAAGGTAAGTGTTTGGCTTGAGGATATTGATGGAAACATAAACTCGAACGTCATCCAACTGCCAAAGCTGAAGGATGCGTGGAAGAAATATACGGGTAAGCTGAAAGCTCTACGTACAAAGGACAGCCGAATGGTGATTGCTGGCGATAAGGAAGGTACGTTCTTCCTTGATTTCGTGACATTGTTGCCAGAAGCCTCAAAGCTGTGGAATAACGGTAAGAACGGTCCGTTGCGCAAGGATATGATGGAGGCTCTTGCAGCCCTGAATCCGAAGTTCATGCGTTTCCCTGGTGGCTGTGCATCGGAAGGACCGAACTATTTCGGACAGGTATTTTGGAAGAACAGCATAGGTAAGCCAGAGGAACGTCTCGGTTTCCGCAACCACTGGGGATATTGGACCTCGCAATATGTAGGCTTCTATGAGTATTTCCTTATGGCCGAGGCACTTGGAGCCACTCCGCTACCAGTACTCAACAATGGCGTTACCTGTCAGTTTGTGCGTCATTCGTATATCGCGCCGCTTGAAACTGAGGCAGATCGTCTGCGTTTCCATGATATCTTCGTGAAGGATGCTCTTGACCTCATTGAGTTCTGCAACGGTGATGTAACGACCAAATGGGGCAAGATGCGTGCTGATATGGGGCATCCGGCACCATTCAACCTGAAATATCTCGGTGTTGGCAATGAGAATCAGGGCAAAGAATTCTGGGAGCGTTTCGACATCATGTACAAGGCCATCAAGGCGCAATATCCAGACATCATAATAATCTCGACTGCCGGTGCCCGCGAAGCTGGACGTGAGTTCGATAACAACTATGCCGAAATCGACGAGAAATATCCCGACACTTATGTTGATGAGCACTACTACAAAGGTGATGACTGGTTCTTAAGTCAGGGAAGCCGTTATGCACCAGATTCTAAACGTGGTGGTCAGGGGCTAACCTACGACCGTAGCCGTCCAACTCGTGTGTTTGTAGGTGAGTTTGCCAACAACAACACCAACAATGCCTATCGTTCTACTCTCGCCGAAGCAGCCTATTGGCTTAGTCTGGAGCGTAACTCCGACATGGTGGTGATGGCGGCCTATGCCCCACTCTTCTGCAAGAAGGGCTACAACAAGTGGAACTCTAACCTCATCTGGTTTGACAATCGAGGGCTGTGGCGCACCACTAACTATTATTATCAGAAGTTGTTCTCACTTGGAGGCAATCGTGCCTTGAAATATCAGGAAGTATTAAATGGCAGCGAAGTTGATGGAAGCATCTACACCTCACCAACCATTGATACCCAGACTAGTACCATATACCTGAAGTTTGTGAATGCAGAGGCGAAGGATAAGCTAATCAATGTCAGCCTGAACACAACAGACAGCTATACCGCCGAAATTGAACTTATGACCGCACACGATACGAACATCAAGAATCAAGGCGATCAGAATTACTATTCCTCTCATCCAGACGCACCTGCCGATTTCAACTATTCAGAGGCCATTACGCCAAAAACAGAATCCCTCGGCACAGTACAGTCATCCTTCACCTTCACGATGCCAGAGAACTCGGTTGGCGTGCTACGGCTGAAGAAATAAGATAATATGGTTATCAGGTTAGAAGGTTAGGAGGTTTTCAGGTCGGAATGGTTATTAAATGTCTAAAGGCTAAGGTCTAAAGTCTTTTGCCTTTCGTCTTTCGACCTCACAACCTTTAAACCTTTTAACCTCCCAACCTTCTAACCTATAAACCTTTAATTTTAACCCTCAAAAAAACTATCGTTTAAATGAAAAAGTTATCAATTCTAATCCTTTGCATGATGGCTTTGGCTTCATGCTCACAAAGTGATGTAACCAAGGTGTCGCCAAAAGATTCCGAGTCTGTGGAAAATGTAATAATGGCAAGGCGCAGTATCCGCCAATATACAAAGCAGACAATCAGTCGTGATACTCTTGATCAGATTATCAAGTGCGGTATCAATGCTCCTAATGGTCAGAACAGACAGGCGTATGAGATACGTATAGTCAATAATCCGCAATTGCTGAAGGAGATTTCAGATGCAGTTCTCAAGGACAATAAGGATATGAGTCTGAAGCCTGGGGCTGACAATATCTTCTTCGGAGCAACAACCGTAGTGTTTATCGGTAATGACACAAGCTATGATATGTCGCAGATAGATTGCGGACTTCTTGGCGAGAACATCATGATCTCTGCATGGGAAAAGGGCATCGGTTCATGCTGTATGGCCTTCCCTATCCGACTGATGAAGGAGAGCGAATCTTGTGCTCCGCTCGTCCAGAAACTGGGTTTCAGCGCAGGATATAACCTGCTTTACTGTATTGCAATGGGATATCCAAATGAGAATCCAGATGCAAAACCAAGGAAAGAAGACATGATTAAATACGTTGAATAAAATGAATAAGATAATAACATTTGTCGCAGTATCAATGCTGTGCATGATGACTGCTTGTAGTGGAGACAAGAAACAGGAAGAGGTTGCAGAAAAGCCTACTGGTGCTTCTTTGGCAAAGGTATCAGGCATACCTTATAGTGAGACAACCGTCAATAAGAAAGAGGGTAAGAACGTACTTGTAATCAGTTCAAGTGCTCGTAGAGGCGGAAATACGGATCTGCTTGCAGATGAGTTTGTTCGCGGTGCAAAGGAAGCTGGCGGAAAGGTAGAAAAAGTATTCCTTGCCGACCTTAACCTTGAGTTCCTTTCAGAACAAGGAGCAAACAAGCCTCATGACGTTCCTCGCAATAACGACACGGGCGTACTTGTTGACAAGTTCCTTGCCGCAGACGTGGTATGCCTCGCATCACCAACATACTATATGAATGTGAATGACAGAATGAAGACATTCATAGATGCCACCTATCTCGCATGGGGTGACGAGCGCATGGGTAACAAGGAATACTATTACATCACCGCATGTGCACAGGATTCTAAGGAAACGGCAGAGTGGTGCCTTAACGGTTTCAGAGGCTTTGTGATGTGTATGCCTAACCCAACAGAGCGCGGTTCTGTGAGTGCCACTTCCATGGGACGTCCAGGAGCAGTATCAGGTACACCATATATGGATCAGGCGTACAAACTTGGTTTGAGTATTAATAAGTAATTTTTAAGGTTTTCAGGTTAAAAGGTCTAAATGCTTTTGAAATTAAGAGATTAAGATATTAAAAATTAATTTTCAATTCTCAATTCTCAATTTTCAATTGTGTAAAGACCTCCCAACCTTCTAACCTCATAGCTATATGTGGCCAATAATATTCTTGATAGTCAACCTCGCTGTTATTGCGGGACTTGTGTGGATGGCATTTGCCGTTTGCAGATTTCATAGTATTTCCATGATAGTTCCACGCAAATGGTGGAAGCGTATGCTCGTTGGTATTCTGGTAGTCATCAGCATCATGGTGGCGCTCCATTTTGCCATGGGATTCGTCAATATGATTATCGTATTCCTTCATCTTCTTATAATATGGATGATATGCGATGCCATTGCATGGATTGCAAGAAAGAAGACCAAAAGGCAGGGAAAGCATTACTATGCAGGAATCTGTGCCATAACCTTTACCGTAGTATGGCTTGGCATTGGCTGGTATAATGCCCATGACGTGAAGAGAACGGAATATAACCTGTTGACCGACAAGCAACTCGGCATTGACAGTCTCAAGGTTGTGGGCTTTTCCGACTCTCACGTTGGCGCAACCTTCCATTGGCAGGAGTTTGAGCAGTATATAGAGCGTATCAACAAGGAAAATCCCGACATCGTGGTCATCGTGGGCGACTATGTGGATGATGATACCTCAAAAGAGGATATGGAGCGAAGTTGTGAGGCTCTTAAGAAGCTAAAGACCAGATATGGCGTGTATTATGTCTATGGAAATCACGACGAAGGCTATTGGGCAAACAGCAGACGTGGTTATACAATCGAGGATGTGAATCGTTGCCTTGAACAGAACAATGTAAGGATTCTGCGTGACGAGACAGTTACAATTACAGGAAACGTACTTCTTTGTGGAAGGCTTGACAAGTCATACGGCAATCATAACAAGCAAGGACGTAAAAGCGCATCCTCCCTTATGGCAGGTGCAAAAGGGAAATATGTTATATGCCTTGACCATCAGCCCAATGACTATGCAGAAGAGGCAGAAAGTAAGATGGATCTTGTATTGTCAGGCCACACCCACGGAGGTCAATTCTGGGGACTCGGCAATTATGGTGTATGGATTGGAGCAAATGATGCATACTATGGATATGAGCGCAGAAAAAATACCGATTTCATCGTATCGTCAGGCATCGGCGACTGGGCAATAGACTTCAAGACAGGATGTATCTCCGAGTATATAGTCGTGAATATAAAGGGCAAGTAAAAATGTAAGAAAACAGGATTAAACCAATCTCTAATGAACACCATATTACATAAGAAAACATTTGAGGAACTTACTACAGATGAATTATACGAACTCCTAATGGTACGTAGCGAGACTTTCGTGGTAGGACAGAACTGTGTATATCAGGATTTGGATTATGATGACAAGACGGCTATCCACTTATGGCTCACGGTAGATGACAAACTCGTGGCTATGGCTCGTCTGTGTCCTGCAGGAACCCATCTGCCAGAAGTATCCATAGGAAGAGTCATTGCAACCGAGCGTGGTAAGGGTTACGGTAAGCAGATAATGCTTCATGCCATCAATACAGCCATAGAACTTCTCGATGCAACGTGTATTGAGATTCAGGCCCAGGAATATGCCAAGGGATTCTATGAGAGTGTAGGATTCAAACAGACATCCGACACCTACATACTCGAAAACATCCCTCATGTCAACATGACATGGAGAAGACAGAAAGGACAAAATGAATATACGAGCCAATTGACATATCCAAAAATGTGACACCTTTACACATTGAGCAAAACTTTAATTTTATAAAGAAAAGCAACTGGCTATAAACAATTTACACTCCGAATAAGACCTAAAAAAATGTAACCATGTAACCTTGTAACCAATTTTTCACACACATAACTTCAAAATTCCTTCTTTTATTTTCAATAATAATATATAAATAATTAATTATTTATATATTATTATTGAAGAAGAAGTTCGAAAGAAACAGGGGGTGTGTGCGAAAAATAGGTTACAAGGTTACATGGTTACAAATCCTTAAGGCTGAATGTTATAAACTGTACAGAGCTCTATCTCAAAAAACAGCATCTAAGACATAGACTTATTGGATGATAACAAAATTTTAAATACAATTAACACACAAAAAAGCGAAAAAAGTATTGCAAGTATAAAAAAAACTCTATACCTTTGCACTTGTCAAACCAAAGGACGTGCGCCAGCATTTGGGCTGACATGCACTTTTGACTACGTGCGAGATGCTGTTCACGTTGGCACTAAGAATCAGGTGATGGATGTTGTGGGCACTCAGATAAGTTAAGAACAAAAAGTGAAGAGTTAAGAATATCATTAGGTGTACGGCCATCGCCAATGGTAGTAATTCGAATCTGAAAAATCAAATCTATATACTTCGCCTCAAATCCGTTTCTCTTTTGCTTCTAATTCGCTTCTAATCCCTTCCCTATATCAAAGATATAGCCACACAATAATGGAGGAGTATACAAGATAGTTCTGCAGGCTATGGAACAAGTTTGAAGGAGAATTGAAGCAAAAACGGATGGATGTTGGCATTTGCATAAAAAACTAAACAAGAAACAGGAAATATGGATTTCAAAGATAAAGTTGCAGTCATTACAGGTGGCGCACAAGGCATAGGACGATGCATTGCGGAGGAGTTTAAGAAAGCAGGAGCTGTGGTTTGCGTGATAGACAAACAGCAGGGCGACCACTATGTAGGCGACATAGCAAACAAGCAAGTGTTGGAAGATTTTGCCAAAGAGGTAATCAAAAAACATGGTCATGTTGATTTTCTCATCAATAATGCCCTGCCACTGATGAGGGGAATAGACGAGTGCAGCTACGAGGAATTCCAGTATGCCATGAGCGTCGGCGTGACGGCTCCATTCTATCTCACAAAACTCTTTGCACGGTATTTCGCCAAGAATGCTGCCATTGTGAATATCTCATCCTCACGAGACCGTATGAGTATGCCACAGACAGAGAGTTACACGGCGGCGAAAGGTGGCATAGCAGCATTAACACATGCACTTGCTGTAAGTCTGTCGGGAAAGGTGCGAGTTAATAGTATTTCACCAGGTTGGATAGATACCGTCTACACCCAATATGAAGGTCCAGATGCTGTGCAGTAACCTGTGGGACGTGTAGGAAATCCTATGGATATCGCGAATATGGTGCTCTATCTCTGCTCTGAAAAGGCCGGTTTCATCACAGGCGAGAACATCTGCATCGATGGTGGTATGACTCATCAGATGATATACCACGGTGATAATGGCTGGACTTTTATTCCTTGATTTTGCTAGCTAAACAAAGATAAATGCATGAATCTTCCAAAGTTTATAATCACCATGGATGGGCATTTCCGTCTCGGCATGGTCTATCAGCATAAGGATTTGCTGAAACGCGGTGAACAATGTATTGGTGGCGGTTACTATAGTTTCGATTTCGTTTCAAACCGCATAATCCTCAATAGGGAATCATACGATTTCGGCCGTCCCAGATTGCATCTGTTAGATACATTGAAAGTTCCCTCTACCTATCGTGGTTTAAGCCTTATTTACAAATATAACGACGGTTTTCACGACGACTTCAATGTCAGCGAGGAAATTCAAATTGAATATTATGACTAAGGCTGCTGCTGATGCTGCCAAGAAAAAGAATGAATTAAACGTTTAAAATGATAAAAATGAAGAAATTATTGTTGTTGGCATTTCTGGCAATCGGAACAGCTGCCAGTGCCCAAAAAGAGTACGCAATCACGGTTGAGAGCAAAAAGCCCTCAGGAATCATCGACGAGATGCTCTACGGACAGCTTTTCGAGCATATCTATTTCAGTGCCAACAATGGTGTATGGCAGGAACTAATACAGGAACGCTCTTTTGAACCAGAGCAATATCCCGGCATTCATCCTCGTGACGGATATTTCGACGGATGGTTTATGGATGACAACATGGTGCTGCACTCCCCTACCCGATATGAACAGCCGCTAAAGATTGACAGCATAAACACTTGTGACTTCGACCTGACCATGGACGTGAACTGGCGTTCATACAAGCTGGCTCGACGTGCTTGGAGCGGTGGTCTGATGGATATTCGTTTCGCTATCCGAAACAAGGCAGACGGCTCACCATATTTTGTCCGCATACACGACCCATATTATGAGAGCCGCACTTTCACACCAGCACAGACACAATCGCAGATTGACGCAGCAAACGAGGCTGCTGCACGTGCTGCTCTTCAGAAACAGAACACCACAGCAGATTTTTCAATCTGTCAGATGGAAGAACGTGAAATGCCAGGCTTTGGAGGACGTCCTGCACGCCGCATGAATATGCTCACTCCATTGGTATCGGCTCCAGCTTCAAAAGAGCAGGTTAATGATGAGCAGAAATGGCATAAACTGCGTATTGAGAGCCGTGGCAGTAAGGTGACGGTGTTCTGGGACGGCAAAGAAGTATTGAGCTACGATGGTTTGGAGAAAGCAGATCGTAATTTCCTGACATTCTGGGTAAACTATACCGAGGCAACCTACCGAAATATCAAGCTCACAACGACAGACGGTACAGTACTGTTTGAGGGAACTCCTGGAGATGTCAAGACTCCGGCTATTGCACAGCAATGGACTGCATTTGGCGATGGAGGCAACTACCGTCTAGTAAAAGATGATGCTGTAAACATGTGCTATTCGCAGGAGATTGCTGCAGGAAAGGCTGAAGCAGGTATATTCCAAGGACCGCAGAACATTATTTCTGGTGAGAAATATGTAGGTTCAATATATGCTAAGGGCAAGGGCGAACTGATTGTGGGACTGCGTAATTCTGAAGGCAAGTTCGTGGCACAGAAGTCACTTGGCAAGGTAGATCAGGATTGGAAGAAATATGAGTTTACACTTGAACCTCAAATCAATTGTGATGGCGATTTTGCTATTGCTGTGAAAGACGGTACAGTACAGGTTGACATGGCTACTATGACAACGCAGACAGGCATAAATCTGGGAGGTTTCCGTCCAGACATCCTGAAAGCCGTAAAGGAACTGCACCCTACTTGCCTACGTTGGCCTGGCGGTGGATATGTTGCCCAGTATGACTGGCAATGGGGCATCGGTCCACAGGAGAATCGTGAACGCTGGGCACACTGGATGTGGATGGACTATGATCAGAACTGCTTCGGCACCGATGAATTCATACGTTTCTGCCGTGAGGTAAACTCTGAGCCTATAATTGTAGTAAGTGTCAAGTTTGAACGTCCGGAAAGCGAGTATGAAAGCATACTTCAGGATGCGTTGAACTGGCTACGCTACTGCAACGCTCCTGCTACAGACGAATGGGGAGCAAAGCGTGCTGCCAACGGACATCCAGAGCCTTACAATGTGAAATATTGGGAAATAGACAATGAGATGTGGGAAATGGGTATTGAGCGCTATGAGAAATGCGTTCGCGATTTCAGTACCGCGATGCGCAAGATAGACCCTTCAATTAAAATCATCGCTTGCGGTGGATTCAGGGAGGATGAGGATTTCATCAAGCGTAGCGGCAATTATTTCGACTATCTGAGTCTGCACCACTATGAGCAGCAAGGAGGATATGCAACAGGTCCTGTACGTCTAGGAGAGCAGTATGACAACTATGCCAAGATTATTTCCGAAGGTCCTAATCCTAATATCAAGCTGTTCATATCAGAGTGGAACCTGAATAGCATAGACTGGCGTACAGGTCTGTTTGCAGGAGGATTCCTCAATACGTGCGAGGCTCGTGACGTGGTGGCAATGGGTGCAGCAGCACTATTCATACGCCGTACAGATGCTCCAGACTGGAACAATGCCTTCATAAACTTTGACTACAAAGATATGTTCAAGGCGCCAAACTGTCAGGTGACTGAGCTTTGGTACGACCATTTCTCAAAGTATCGTCTGGCATTCAGCGGTGAAACCGGCAATCTTAGTGTTAGCACCACTATGGAGGAGAATGGTTCTGGTGTGATAGTGAAGGTAGTGAATCCAACAGAAGAGCCTGCAACCCTGCGTATCAAAGGCGATTGGAAGGGAGTTAAGGATACCGCTTTCGAGTATTATGCTCCAGGTTCGCTAACTGTGGCAAACAGCATGGAGAACAAAAATGCCGTTGCCCTGCAGAAAGCAACGCCAAAGACTGAGGATAATGATGTTGTCCTCTCCGTCCCTGCCCTATCTGCTGGCGTTCTGACCATTACAAAGAAACAGGCGACAGAATAATTACGTTATTTCAAGATAAGTTATATATTCAGTGTGCAATATGTGAAGAAGTTTCGCATATTGCACACTTTACTTTTCATAGGAAATCCTTTGTTGTTTTTTCGGTTTGAATTTTCGTTTTTCTATATGCAAACCAGGGAGCATATAACATTTGCATAATTTTGTGATATTTTTTTGTGATATTTGAACGTTGTTTCAATTATAATTTGTATATTTGCAACATAATTAACTATTAACTAAACATTCTTAATGAAGAAAATAATTATTATGGCTGTCCTCTGCCTTGGTGGCATGGCAGCTCAAGCACAGCAGAACCTGAATTGGGGACAGGGTCCTCAAGTGGCTTCGCCTGTAGTAAATGCTAATAAAACCGTTACTTTCAACCTTATTGCCCCTGAGGCTCAGAAAGTGCAGATTACAGGTGACTTCCTGCCTTCAAAGAAAATAGAATATCAGGGAAACAGCTATGAAACTCCAGGGGTAGCTGATCTTGTGAAAAATGACAAGGGCGTATGGAGTTTCACTTCAAGCGCTTTGAAGCCAGAACTATACACCTATAACATGATCGTTGATGGCGTGAAGATTATCGACCCTCTGAATGTGTATAACATCCGTGACATTAATAATCTGTTCAGCGTTCTGCTTATTGACGGTGATGCACGCACAGACCTCTACAAGGTAAACAAGGTTGCACACGGTACAGTTAGTAAGGTGTGGTACGAGAGTCCTACAGCAGGCATTACCCGTCGCCTTACAGTCTATACTCCTGCCGGCTATGAGACCAGCGGCAAGGATTATCCTGTATTCTACTTGTTACATGGTATTGGTGGTGACGAGAACGCATGGAGTGAACTCGGACGTGCTGCCCAGATTATGGATAACCTGATTGCCCAGGGCAAGGCAGAACCAATGATTCTTGTGATGACCAATGGCAATATCTCTCAGGAAGCTTGTCCGGGAGAGACATCAGAAGGTTTCAAGGAGCCAACAATGATGCTTCCAAAGACTATGGAAGGAAGTTTTGAAACGGCTTTCCCAGATGTAGTGAAGTTCATTGAGAAAACATACCGTGTGAAAAAGGACAAGGCTCATCGTGCCATCGCAGGTCTGTCTATGGGTGGTTTCCATAGTCTCTTCATAAGTATAAACAATCCAGATCTCTTTGATTATGTAGGTCTGTTCTCCGCAGCTGTAGATCAGCAACAGAATGGTAATGGCGGACATCCGGAAATTTATGCAGACCGCAATGCAAAAATTGACAAGCTGTTCAGCAAGTCTCCAAAACTCTTCTGGATTGGTATCGGTAAGACAGACTTCCTTATCAAGAACAACAATGACCTGCGTGCTTACCTCGATTCCAAGAAGCATAAATATACCTATATGGAAACCGACGGTGGACATATATGGCGTAACTGGCGAATCTATCTCACAGAATACACACCACTACTATTTAAATAATTAATGCGTATGAAAAAGACTATGTTTTTCGCCCTTGGCATGACCACCCTGATGATGGGTTGTATGTCTGCCGACAAAGAGACTAAGAACACCATAAATCAGGAAGAAGTGATGTCGAAGCTGTCACTCGAAGACAAGGCTCACTTCGTTATTGGTGTGGGTATGAAAGGTTTCTCTGGTAATGATGCCGTTATTGGAGCAACCGAGAGTCTTGTGCCTGGTGCTGCGGGTACTACCTATCCGCTCGATTCATTAGGTATTCCTGCCGTGGTGCTGGCTGATGGTCCTGCCGGACTGCGTATAGACGCAAAACGTGAAGGAGATTCAGCCTCTTACTATTGTACTCATTTCCCTATTGGAACCCTACTTGCCTCTACATGGAACACTCAATTGGTAGAAGAGGTTGGTCAGGCTATTGGCGAGGAGGTTAAAGAGTATGGTGCCGACGTTCTCTTGGCTCCAGCCCTCAACATCATGCGTAATCCTCTATGTGGACGTAACTTTGAGTATTATTCTGAGGATCCTGTAGTGGCAGGTAAGACTGCAGCTGCCTATATCATTGGTGTACAGAAGAATGACGTAGGTACAAGTATTAAGCACTTTGCAGCCAACAATCAGGAGACCAATCGCATGAACACTGATGCACATATCTCACAACGTGCTCTGCGTGAAATATACCTGAAAGGTTTCGAGATTGCAATTAAAGAGTCAAAACCTTGGACGGTAATGACATCTTACAACTACATAAACGGCACATATGCTTCTGAAAGCAAGGATCTCGTCACCACTATTCTGAGAGATGAATGGGGATATGAGGGAACCGTGATGACAGACTGGTTCGGTGGCAAGGACGGAGCAAAACAGATGTGGGCAGGTAACGATATGCTACAACCTGGCAAGAACGAGCAGTTTGATAGCATTGTGGCTGGCGTTAAGAGCGGCAAGCTTGATATTGCCGACCTCGACCGTAATGTTAAGCGTGTACTGAACCTCGTGGAGAAGAGTCCACGTTTCCAAGGTTATCAGTATTCTAATAAACCAGACTTGAAAGCTCATGCTGCAGTTACACGACAGTCGGCAGCAGAGGGTATGGTGCTCATGAAGAATAACAAGGCATTACCTTTCAATCAGGATATTAAGAACGTGGCACTATATGGCTGTACCTCTTACGACTTTATAGCGGGTGGTACTGGGTCTGGAAATGTAAACCATGCATACGTTGTTTCACTCGTTGATGGTTTGAAAAATGGCGGCTATGTCATTTCTGATGAATTAAAGAACAAATACGAGACCTATATTGCAGACAGCAAGAAAAAAGCCGATGCAGCTCTCAAGGAGATGGAAAAGAAAGATCCAAAGAATGCCATGCTCGTAAAGTTCCTTCCTGGTACCCTACCTACAGAGAAGCTGTTTACTGTTGACGAACTGACAAAACAGGCAAAGGCAGCTGATGTTGCTGTGATTACAATAGGACGTATCTCTGGTGAGTTCATGGATCGTAATGTATCAAACTTCAACCTGAACGATTCTGAGACGAAACTCATCAAGCAAGTATGCGATGTATACCACAAGGCAGGCAAACAAGTTGTTGTGCTTCTGAATATCGGCGGTGTCATCGAAACTGCTTCTTGGAAGGACCTTCCAGATGCAATTCTCTGTGCTTGGCAAGCAGGACAGGAAGGTGGCAACAGCGTTGTAGATGTACTTTGCGGCAAGCAGTCTCCTTCAGGTAAGTTCACTATGACATGGCCTATAAAGTTCACTGATGCCTACTCTTCAAAGAACTTCCCTATTGACCAAGACCCTCGCATTGACATGTTGAACCAAGGTCAGAAAGGAAATGTGAAGAATGTGGACTATACCGACTATGAAGAGGACATATATGTAGGTTATCGTTACTTTGATTCATTTAATGTACCTGTAAGCTATCCATTTGGTTTTGGACTCAGCTATACCACCTTCGAATACTCAGATGCGAAGATTGCAGAGAAAGATGGTGGCTATGAGGTGAACGTTACTATCAAGAACACAGGTTCATACGAGGGTAAGGAAGTTGTGGAACTATATGTTTCTGCTCCCGACAACAAGGCAGCAAACAAACCAGTAAAGGAATTGAAGGCATTTGCTAAGACCAAGTCGTTGAAGCCTGGTGAGAGCGAGACCGTTACACTCAATGTGAAAGCTGCAGACCTTGCCTCTTTCGACGAGACCGCTTCTGCTTGGGTGGTTGCCAATGGTGAATACGAGTTTATCGTAGCAGCTTCAGCCCAAGATGTCAAGGCAACCCTCAAGGCAACAGCTCAGGCTCTTCAGACCAAGGCTAATGATGTATTGAAGCCTAATGTGAAGCTGAACATACTTAAGAGACAATAAACATTCAACTTTCGCATAACTCAAGTTGCAGGTTTTAAGGTTTTAAGGTTATAAGGTCGGCATCGCTAATAGGCATACCGACAAGAAAACCTAAAACCTTATAACTTATGAAATAAAGCTTGCGAAACTTTTACAAATATGAGACATATAAATAAATTCTCAATTCTGACAGTATCCTTGATGCTATACAGTCTCAGTGGTTTTGCACAGGAGAGGCTATTCAATAGTGCAAGTGTACAATCTCCTGTTGTCAATCCTGACGGCACAGTAACCTTTAATCTCTATGCTCCTAAGGCTGTTAAGGTAGAGGTTACTGGTGATTTCCTGCCAACCCAGCCCATAAAAGTCGAGGGCTATGGTACATACGATGCTCCTGGAGTAGCAGCTCTGACAGAGGGCAAGAATGGAGTATGGTCATATACTACAGGTAAACTCGCTCCTGAAATGTATAGCTATACCTTTAACATCGATGGAATGACAGGTGTGAAGGATCCATCCAACATCTATGTAAACCGTGATATCGTTTCTTTCACTAATATTTTTATAGTAAGTGAAAAGAAGGGTGATAAAGGCGATTTGTATAAGGTCAATGAAGTTCCCCACGGCAATCTCTCGAAAGTATGGTACGATAGTCCTACACTGAAGATGCAACGCCGTATGACAATCTATACACCTGCAGGCTATGACAAGGGCGGCAAATACCCTGTACTCTACCTGTTGCATGGTTCTGGTGGTGATGAGAATGCATGGAGCGAATTAGGACGTGCAGCACAAATTCTCGACAACCTGATTGCCGCAGGTAAGGCAAAGCCTATGATTGTGGTGATGCCAAACGGTAATCCGAATTGTCAGGCAGCCCCAGGCGAATGGTCATTCGGAATGTACACCCCAGGTTTCCGTGATGGAGGCACAGGTCCAACAGAACCTGCCGTAGCAACGATTCCTGCCAGTTTCATGGATATAGTGAACTATGTGGATAAGAACTATCGTACTATCAAGAGCCGTGCAGGTCGTGCAGTATGTGGTCTATCAATGGGCGGAGGTCATACATTCGGCATAAGCCTTACCTACCCTACTACGTTCGACTATTACGGACTTTTCTCTGCAGGCCTACATTTGGGTAAAGACTTCAATATGAATCAACCATTCTCTGAGCAGATAAAGGCTGATCCAGATTTTGAGAAGCAGTCCGCCACTCTCTTTGGAAGTAAACCAAAACTCTATTGGATAGCCATGGGTAAGACAGACTTCCTATATCAGAGTTGTGTTGACCTCCGAGCATACTGGGATACAAAGAATTATCCGTATGAGTACCTTGAAACCGATGGTGGTCACATCTGGCGTAACTGGCGAATCTACCTTACAGAGTTTGCCCAGAAGATTTTCAAATAATCAATAAACATGATAAAACCGACAATAAAAAATGCAGAATGTCTGATTGTTCTGATTATATGATTTATATGTCAGAATCATCAGTTAAATTATGTTAGAAAAACCAACCTAAGACTAAAAGTTTTCTTAGGTTGGCTTTTTTTTCTTAACTTTGCATCATATATAAAATGTATACCAAACCTAAAAAAATGAAACAAAATAATGTAAAGCCTGCAGAGGGCAAATTAGGAATTTTGGTTGTCGGCAATGGTGCTGTGGCAACAACCTTCATGACAGGCGTACTTATGACCCGTAAGGGACTTACAAAGCCTATTGGCTCCATGACTCAATACGACAAGATTCGTGTTGGCAAGGGTGCAGACAAGAAATACCTTCATTACAAGGATATTGTCCCTATGACGGATCTGAATGACATAGTATTCGGCTGCTGGGATGTTTATCCTCAGAATGCATACCAAAGCGCTATGTATTGTGAAGTTCTCAAGGAAAAAGACATCAACCCAGTTAAGGACGAGCTAGAGCAAATTGTTCCTATGAAGGCTGCATTCGACAAGAACTTTGCAAAACGACTTGAAGGTGACAACGTGAAAGACTGTAAGACACGTTGGGACATGGTCGAGGCGCTTCGTAAGGATATACGTGATTTCAAGACAGAAAAAGGATGTGCACGTATTGTTGTACTCTGGGCTGCCTCCACAGAAATCTATGTTCCTGTAAATATGGAGGTACACGACACATTGGAGCACCTGGAGGCTGCTATGAAGGCAAACGATACAGAAAATATCGCCCCTTCTATGTGTTATGCATACGCAGCTCTTGCTGAAGGAGCACCTTTCATCATGGGAGCTCCTAACACCACCGTTGATATTCCTGCTATGTGGGAAATGTCAGAAAAGACAAAGATGCCTATCGCGGGTAAGGATTTCAAGACCGGACAGACACTCGTGAAGTCTGGTTTCTCCCCTATTATCGGTACTCGCTGCCTCGGACTTAGCGGTTGGTTCTCTACCAATATCCTTGGCAATCGTGACGGTCTTGTACTTGACGAACCTGCAAACTTCCGTACTAAGGAGGTTTCAAAGCTTTCTACACTTGAGACAATTCTTAAGCCTGAAGATCAGCCAGACCTATATACTGATTATTATCACAAGGTCCGCATCAATTATTATCCACCTCGCAACGACAATAAGGAAGGATGGGATAATATCGATATCTTCGGATGGATGGGATATCCTATGCAGATAAAGATTAACTTCCTTTGTCGTGACTCTATCCTCGCTGCCCCACTCTGCCTTGACCTTTGTCTGTTGTCAGACCTTGCAGCTCGCGCAGGAAAATATGGAATACAGCGTTTCTTAAGTTTCTTCCTAAAGTCACCTATGCACGACTATACCAAGGGTGAAGAGGCTGTAAACCATCTGTATCAGCAATACACGATGCTGAAGAATGCGATTCGTGAAATGGGTGGTTACGAAGCCGATGAAGAGATTGATTAATTTCTCTATAAACAACTCATTAGCTTACGGTTATTAACTTGTAACTTTAACACACTATAAGTGGCAAAACAATCGTATATACAAGCCAATAAAGACTGGCTTGCAGAAAAGGCTAAGGAAGAAGGCGTAAAGGCTCTTCCCAAGGGCGTATACTATAAGGTGTTGGCTGAAGGCGATAAGGATAGTCTTCAGCCAACACGCCGTAGTATCGTGACTGTTCACTATACAGGCAAGACTATCAACGGCAAGAAATTTGATTCAAGTCGTGGTGGAACGGCTCCTGCATTCCGCCTTAGCGAACTTATCGAGGGATGGATAATAGCAATCCAACAGATGCACATTGGTGACAAATGGGAAGTTTATATCCCTGCAGAACTCGGCTATGGTAAATTCTCTCAACCTAGCATCCCAGGCGGCTCTACTCTTATCTTTGAAATAGAACTTCTTGGTGTGGCGTAATACTAATATCGTGCACAAAAATCCGATTATATTTGTCTCATTAGTTCTAATCCTATCGACTTCATGCAGGACAAAACAATATGTGGAATTCTCTACCCCGATTCTATCGAAAGAGAAAATCGTTCCTGAGCATTCTCCTGATGTTTTCCTTATAATGTATGATGCCAAAATAGGAAAAGAACCCTTGCTTGAAGCAATAAAAGAATACAAGTGTGAGATCATATACGATTATGGCACCATTAACGGCATGGCCTTGAAAAAGCCAGAAGATAAGACTCTTGAGGAGACTATGCAGTATTTTAAGAAAGTAAAAGGTGTGACGAATGTAGAATACAACCATATCATACGCCTTACCGACCCTGTTAAACCCAAATTAGAGATAAAATGAAGAAAATCACATTCATCTTGGTAATGCTTTTGACTATTGTTGCATGTAGCGAAAAGCAGAGTGCCCCTATTGGGAATGAAACAGGAAGTAAAGATGTGCCGTTTGAGGTTGCCAGGAACTATTTCTTCAAAAACAATTCGGCCATATTTCCTGATAATCCCCAAATAACCACGGAAGAAGAATTTAATAAGTTCTTCGGTATGGCGGCTACTATGGGAAAGAAAGGCAAACCAACAGCTATTGATTTCAGCAAACAGTTTGTAATAGCCGTTGTTTTGCCTGTAACTGATATTGAAACTGAAATAAATCCCGTGAAGGTTGAAGAAAAGGGGGATTCCCTACTCTATTCATACGAGATAAAGAAAGGTGAGAAGCAATCATATAGCATTCAGCCTGTTTCTATCATCATCCTTGACAAGAAATACGAGAATAAAACTATTGTACTCGCAAATAACCAGGAAACCACATATTTCCCTGCTATTGACCACTATCTCGCAGAGCAAATAGGAAGCCAATATTCCGAGGGCGAACATTGTGTTCCTTTCCACAGCATCGTGGGAGTAGATGAACATAATGCAGAGGACATTCTCGTATGGGGTGATTTCTGGGTATTCAATTACAATCAGGTAGGCGACACTTTGAAATGTGTGTCAGGTGGCAGTCATCCCGGCCTGATGCATATATGCCAGACAGATAATGACTATAAAGTAACATCCTTTGAGCAAGTTGAAGATGGTTCTCGAAACATACCTTCAGCCAAGAAGATATTTGGCGAAAAATATGATGCTTTCAAAGCCATCAATAGCGACGAGCAAAAACGTGAGAAATTAAGAGCAGATGTACTTACAACCTATGCCAAGAAGCATAATCTCAAAGTTTCTATGTATCAGGACTATGGATGGCCAGCAAAGAAACTTGGAAAATAAAAGATTGATTATATGAAAAAAGCAGAGCTCAACAAGTTTGAACTCTGCTTTTTGTTTATGGAATATGTGTATAAATAACGCCTCGCTCCGGTTTCAGTTTCTTCTGCTTGATAAGCTCACGAACCGTTACGAATGTAAAGCCACGTTCCTTAAGAATCGGGATTATACGGTCAACAGCCTCTACAGTTTTGTCATTACCTTCAAAATCATGTAGAAGATAAATCAGACCATCATTTGCAGCAGCAAGTATCTTCTCTACACGCTGATCTGCAGAAACATTATCTTCCCAGTCATTAGAACCCTCACCGCAGATAAAGGTAAGGTCAATATTATCATGCATAGTCTGGTTTAACGCTATATAAGGCGGACGGAACAACTGCGGACGCTCCCCTACATATTTAGCAACCAAAGCCGATGTAAACTCAATCTCCGACTTTATGGAATCAGCACTAAGATTTGGCATAGCAGAGTGTGTCTTACTATGATTCTCAATATCATGCCCCTCATTATGGGCACGTACCATCACCTTTGCACTCTCATCATTGATATTCTTTCCAATGACGAAGAATGAAGCCTTTACATTGTGTTTCTTCAGAACATCAAGCATCTTTACGGTGGTCGTAGTATTAGGACCATCATCAAAACTCAATGCAACCAGTTTACTCTGACTAAATGCTGCTGAACACATAAGCACAGATATTAAAGAAATTATTGTTCTTTTCATAAATGATATTTACTATTTAACTATTTACTATGTACTATTTATTAACTATTTACTTTCGCCACAGGCATTTACTATTTGCGCTTTGCGAAAATTATAAATATCTTCCAATAGTACATTAAACTTGTTCATTCAACTCTATTATTTCTAAATCCTTTATTGCATCTCCGTCTATTACAAAGCGGATGAGAGTCCGAACTGGCTGTTGTCCGTATAATCCTGCTGCTCCGGGGTTGATATGCAGGAAACCAAGTCTCTTATCCATCATAACCTTCAGGATATGCGAATGTCCAGAGATGAAGAGTCGTGGCGGATTTGTCATTATCTCATGAAAGATACTACGGTCATACTTTCCCGGATAGCCACCTATATGCTTCATAAGAACATCCACATCCTCGCACATAAATCGCTGAATCTCAGGAAACTCTCGTCTTACATCCGTACCGTCTATATTGCCATATACAGCACGAAGAGGTGCAACGGCCCTTAGTTTATCTGCTATCTCAAGCGTTCCCATATCACCTACATGCCAGATCTCGTCACACTCGGCAAAATGCTTTGCGTAACGCTCATCCCAATGTGAATGGGTATCAGAAAGAAGTCCTATACGTTTCATCTTTTCAAGTACCATGTACCATTTACAATGTACAATTTATTATCGCCTACAAATATACTAATTAATTAGAATATACACAAGATTAGGTCAAAGAAATAACCTTTTCTATAAAAATCAACACACTTTTATTTGTGAAAGCACGGAAAAAACGTATCTTTGCATACAGAAAAAATTGTACATTGTAAATGGGAACTTGCTTTAGCTTGATGAGCTTCTGCGAATAAATTGTACATTGTAAATGGTAAATTGTAAATAACAAGATGCTTTTTCGTCTTCTTGATGATAAACCGAATATTTTTCCTGATCCTCATTTTGGTGAGGAAGATGGATTGATAGCCATAGGAGGCGATTTGTCTCCAGAGCGCCTCATTACCGCATACAACAACGGTATATTCCCGTGGTATGGTTACAAGGAAAACGAGGAAATCATGTGGTGGTGTCCTCTCGACCGCTTTGTAATCTTCCCAGAGGAAATACACATCAGCCATTCCATGCTCCAACTGATTAAGAAAGGCACATACAAAACGACAATAAATCAAGCATTTGAAAAGGTAATCGAGAATTGCAGCAAGACTGATAAGCGTAACGAGCAAGTTGGAGCTTGGCTTGGCGATGACATGATAAATGCCTATAAAAAGATGTACGAACTAGGTCTTGCTGCATCTATAGAAGTTTGGGATAAGGATGGCAATCTCGTTGGAGGCTTGTATGGCATAAACATCAACAACAACTTCTTTGGCGAGAGTATGTTTTCTCTCGTGCCAAATGCATCAAAACTCGCTCTAATCTATCTTGCAGAGCAGCTAAAGCCTTTTGGCGGCATAATCGACTGCCAGTTTGAAACAGCCCATCTCCTTTCCATGGGTGGCAAACATATCACATACGATGAATATATGAAGTATCTCAGGGCTTAGAAGCATGTATTTTGTTTACAAAAAGTATATTAAATCACCAAATTTCCTTCCTTGTTTCAACAAAAAATTGTATTTTTGCAGAACAATTCATTAAATGGCGTGAAATCTGGCGATTTTGATAAGAAGTCAAGCATAAGAGGATACGCTTTGCCTTCGCTATGCCTCATAACCAAACTCGATGAACCTCCGCTCTATGTCCGCTCCTATAAGGGACCTTCATCGAGTTTGGTTGGGAGGATGAAGGGAGGAATAACGAATTAACATAGGAATAACATAAATCAATCAAGCTACCCGACGTAGCATTTTAATTATGGAATATCTACCAAAAGATCCGGCAATATTAGTTTCAAGCATAAACATGCTTTTGCGTGATGAGGAATTCGATTCCCTCGAATCTCTATGCTATAGTTTCAGCCGTGAACCTGAAGAGATAAAGGAATATCTCATACAGAACGACTATGTATATAGCGAAGAGCAAAAGCAATTCAGACCTGTGGGGTATGACGAGTAAATGGAATAAAGTAGATAGTGTAAAGTGTAATGTAGATAGTATGGCTAATTGAAGAACGTCTTTGTACAACTATGCATTCTACATTACTCCTTACCCTTTACACTTTACTCTTTTTTACACTTTACACTTTCAAAAGACATGATTCCCAAGGACGCAATAGAATCTGCTTTCTGTTTCTTTCATCAGAAGCAACGCATATACCAGTATTCCACGTTGGACTGGCAGAAGGATGACATAGAATATGCCATCGGAGACTATGCTGACAATATGAACAAGGAACTGTACTCTATCCTTGCACAAGGAAGGCCGCACTTCCTGCATAGTCACTCTACCTTTGCAAAGGAACTGCTTGATGCTGTGGAAGACTTAGAGAATATGTTAGGATAAATAATTATGGAAGACAATCTCAGATCATCTCTCTTAGCCTCAATGGGTGAATATGAGGCACTTGTAATATACAATGAGGTCAAAAAGAACAATGACTTCATTGGGTTCACAAGGCAATATATGCAAGATGAGGACTATCGTGTGGCAAGAAACGCCCTGTGGTCTATGACAAAGGCTACAGACACAGAACTCTCACAGCTTCAGCCTATCTATAACGAGTTGATAGATCTTGCCATGAAAACAGATAACTCTTCCGTATGCAGACTCACACTAAACATTCTTGAGCGTCTGAAAATGGAAGAGGATGATCTTCGTACCGACTTCCTCGATTTCTGTTTTGAGAAGATGACTGCCATTGACGGATATCCTGGCATACAGTCCCTTGCCATGAAACTTGCATATCGCATGTGCAAGTTCTATCCGGAGCTTATGAACGAACTCATCGTAACCCTCAAGGCTATGGAGATGGATTTCTATCCTCCTGCCGTGAAATCCGTGAGGAACAGGATTCTAAAATCACTTTGTCACTAAAAAATTTGGATTTTTGCATGAAAATGCCTATCTTTGTCCTCTGAAACTAAATGAATTTATTCATACATTAAAAGTTCTACTAAGAAAAATCATGCAAAATTTCAAGTACTACGCACCAACACACGTTGTGTTTGGTCGCGACACAGAGAAAGAAGTAGCCTCCCTCGTAAAGAAATACGGAGGCAAGAAAGTCCTTGTACACTATGGTGGCCAGAGTGCCGTTAAATCTGGCCTTATTGCAACAGTTGAGAAGCAACTCTCTGATGCAGGAATAGAATATGTGAAACTTGGAGGCGTTAAGCCTAATCCACGTCTGTCTCTCGTAAGAAAAGGCATAGAGCTTTGTAAGGCAGAGAAAATCGACTTCCTCTTGGCTGTAGGTGGCGGTTCTGTTATCGACTCTTGTAAAGCTATCTCTTCTGGCCGTTTCTACGATGGCGATGTATGGACACTCTACGAACATAAGGACCACGCAACGAAGTACCTTCCAATTGGCTGTATTCTTACAATTCCAGCAGCAGGAAGTGAGATGAGCGACGGTTCTGTTATCACAAATGACGAGGTTAAGGGCTGGTTGAAGAAGGACTATTGCGTGGATGAGTTCCGCTGCAAGTTCGCCATTATGAATCCGGAGCTCACCTATACCCTACCTGCATGGCAGACAGCTTGTGGCATCACGGATATGATGATGCACACTATGGAGCGTTATTTCAGCAAGGATGACGATATGGAGATAACCGACGCAATCGCAGAGGCTGTTCTTCGCACTTGTATGAAAGAAGGCAGAAAGGCACTCGACAATCCTACCGACTATAAGAGTCGTGCCAACGTAATGTGGGCAGGTTCACTTGCACATAACGACCTTACCGGTTGCGGAACAACGGGCGACTGGGCAACACATTGTATTGAACATGAACTCTCAGGTATGTTCGATGTAAGTCATGGTGCTGGTCTTGCAGCTATGTGGGGCTCTTGGGCACGCTATACACGTGAGGAGAATATGCCACGCTTTGCACGTTTCGCACGTAATGTAATGGGGATCGACACAACAGGCATGAGCGACCTTGAAGCTGCTGAGGCTGGTATTCAGGCTATGGAGAAGTTCTTCAACTCTATAGGCATGCCAACCGATATCCACACCCTCATAGGCAAGGAAATCAGCGAGGCAGAGATTGAGGATATGGCAGACAAATGCACCAACGGCGATACAACAACCGTTGGCGGTCTCAAGGTCCTCAAGAAAGCAGATATCATCAAGATTTATCAGATGGCGAAATAGCCCCTAACCCCTGCCCTTCCCCCGCTCGGGGGAAGGGAGCAAGATAGTATTTCAAATCATAAATATAGCAAAAGACCTATCCACAGACTGTTTATGGATAGGTCTTTTCATTACTATTTAAATATATGTTTTAGCGTTAAAAGGTATCTACTCCCTTCCCCCGAGCGGGGGAAGGGTTGGGGTTAGGGGCTCCCTTACTTCTTCAACTTAAACCTCTGTATCTTTCCGCTTATGGTCTTAGGAAGCTCATCAACGAATTCCACGACACGAGGGTATTTATACGGAGCAGTCTCATGCTTTACGTGATTCTGCAATTCCTTTGCCAAAGCATCGCCAGCCTTGTCTTTGTATTCATCGGCAAGAACGATGGTAGCCTTTACTATCTGACCGCGAATATCATCAGGAACAGCGGTAATAGCACATTCTACAACAGCAGGATGAGTCATAAGCGCAGACTCTACCTCGAATGGTCCTACACGATAGCCTGATGTCTTGATAACATCGTCCGAACGAGATACAAACCAAAGATATCCATCCTCATCACGATATACGATATCACCTGTATAATAGAGTCCGTTCTGAATTCTCTCCTTAGTCATATCCTCATCACGATAGTAGCCCTTGAAGAGTCCGAGAGGCTTGCCCTTATCCACACGTATTACAAGTTCTCCGTGCTCCATTGGTCCTACGCTCTTCTGTTCGCCATCTACGATGTCAATATCATATTGCGGATTCCTAACGCCCATAGCTCCTGGCTTTGGCTTAACCCAAGGATAGGTACCTACAACGAGCGTCGTCTCTGTCTGACCGTATGACTCATATATCATAATGCCTGTCTTCTCCTGCCATTCGTCGAACACGCTTGGATTGAGAGCCTCGCCTGCCGTTGTGCAGTATTGTAAGGCTGACAAGTCGTATGCGCTCAAGTCCTCGCGAATAAGGAAACGGTATATGGTAGGAGGTGCACAGAACGATGTGATATGGTAGTCCTGCATTATACGGAGGAGGTCTGCAGGTTTGAACTGACCTTCATAGTCATACACAAAGACCGTTGCTCCGGCTATCATCTGACCATAGAACTTACCCCATACAGCCTTGCCCCATCCTGTGTCGGCAAGTGTGAAGTGAAGTGAACCCTCATGCACGTTATGCCAGTACTTGGCTGTGAGGATATGCGCAAGCGGATAAGAGTAGTCGTGCATCACCATCTTAGGCTCGCCCGTTGTTCCGCTTGTGAAATAGAGAAGGAAGTCATCAGTCACCTTATTTCTCTCAGGAGCCTCGAAAGGTTCTGCCTCCTGAAGTCCGCGCCAGAAGTCATACCAGCCGTTAGGGATTGTAGGACCTATTGAAATGCAATGGCGCAAGGTAGGACAGTAACGTTTTGCTTTCTGTACGTTACAAAGCACGTTCTGGTCTCCGCAAGCCACGATATAGCCAATACCAGCCATGTGACAACGGTAGATGATATCCTTATCGGTGAGCATGTGAGTTGCAGGAATAGCAACGGCACCGAGCTTGTGAAGGGCAACCATGGTGTACCACCACTCTATCCTTCGCTTCAGTATAAGCATCACCCTGTCACCTTTCTTCACACCCATTTCCTGAAGGAACGATGCGCATCTGTCGCTTGTGTTCTTGAAAGCGCGATAAGTGATATGTTTCTGCTCACCTTTATCGTTAACCCATATTATTGCCTCCTTATCAGGCATCTCCTGGGCGTATTTGTCGATTACGTCATATCCGAAGTTGAAGTCTTCAGGTACATTGACTTTGAAATTTTCCAAGAAGTCCTCGTATGAGGAGAACTCCGTCTTTTTAACAAATTGTTTAAGCATAACTTTTGTTTTGTTCTAGCAAATGCAAAGCAAAAGTAGTAAAATTAAACAATATATCCGAAGAAAAATGTATTAAATTTCCTGAAATGCCATTTTTTATCGACGAATCGGTCTTTTCCAGAACATTTTTTGCGCACACCATTATCGTAGTGTGCAATACTTTTTCGTCGTTTTGCATTTTCTCGATTTCTGATATATTTGCAGCAAAGTGCATTCTGAAATCTTTTAGCCACTGTGTGGAGCTACACGAGATTTGTCGCAGACCCACTGACCGTAGGGAAGTAATTACCCATGAATTACCCATTAATTATTCACGAATTTCAAAAGATTATCCGATAGCGCCCTGAAAGGGCAATGAGCTACTAGCCCATGGCATCGCCATGGGGAATTTGGAGGGATAGCTATCGCCCTGTAAGGGCAAAAGCCCCAATATGAATTAATGCTTTTGCCCTTACAGGGCGAAATAATTTGTTCTCCATACCTAGGGCGATGCCCTAGGCTATGTGCTATTGGGCCTTCAGCCCGCCGTTAGGGTAAATACGGATAAATTCTTTTTAGTGGGATTAGGACATAGCCTGGAAGGCTGCACTATGAGTAACCGAGGGCATACTCGACGAAGGAGAAGATGCCCCCGGATAGAAAGCCGACTGTCTTCACCAGCATGGAGGGCTGTACATGATTTACCAACTCTCGCGATGTACTGCCTTCCAGGCAAAAAAGATAGACGATGAGTATCATCCCCGCACATTCTCGTTTCACTCGTATGTACGGGGTTACTAATGGTATTGCCTTCCAGGCACATCAGATACATTATTATTTAACCACAGATATTCAGGATAACACAGATGTAAATCACGAGCGTAAGCGAAAAATCCCTTTAATCTGCATTCTGTGTTCAAGAAAAAACTTTGCGTTCTCGTAGAGGGCTGTAAGCCCGACACTTAAAAGGGTAGTCCGTAAGGGCTACCACAAACAGCAATATAATTAATGAGCGCCGTAGGTGCGGCACTTATTATAGGTATCGTACCTACGGCGCTCAAATCACTCTATCCCTATCATATAACAGCCCTTACGAACTGCCCTATTAGATGTCGCACCTTCGGCGCTCGCAGAATCCAAAATTCTTTGCATCTTAGCGCCTTTGCGTTCTAAAATATAATTTTCTGGGATAAATTTTCTGGTCATCGTCTTAAATTTTTGTTCCAAGGAAAAAGGAGCGCAAGCGACCTTTCTCAAATTCGCATAAATTCAAAAAGAAAAAAATCGCTAATTTCTTCCCTGTGGTCAGAGGGTCTTCGACAAATCTCTCTAATTCTTGATAAAATTTTAAGATTGAAAAGATTGGTAAGATTGGGAACTTGCGTAGCTTGATGAGCTTCAGCGAATAATTATTGTCAGTTCAAGCACCGCAAGGTGCGCATCTCGAATACACATTATATAATAAATACGCAATTGGCATTAAAATAGAAAATGATACATGAAACGTGCATTTTTCGACAAAACGAGTAGAAATATCGTTCAAAAAGTAGTAATTTTGTGTGACTTTCACGTGACTGAAACATATGGTCACATAATTGTCACACGAAAATATTGTATCTTTATGCAGGATGTAGTAATTTTGCACTCGAAAATCAGAGACAAGCGCCGACTTGCAGTCAACTTGCTTTATTTCCTTCGTGCGAGGTGTTTCACACGTTGCACTCGTAAATTTGAAACGTGCTCCAGCTTGAGGCTGACTTGCACTATTTCTTTCGTGCGAGGTGCTTCACACGTTGCACTCGGAAATCAAAAATCAAACATTAACAAATAATCAAAATGGTAAAAAGAATTGTATTCTTGCTTATTACTCTCGTAGGCATTACATTCACATCTCATGCACAAATTACCCAAACCATTCGAGGCGTCGTAACTGATGCCGTAACACGCGAACCTCTCCCATTCGCCACCGTTCAGGTGGATAATTCGAAGGATATGGTATGCATTACCGATAGCGTCGGCAAGTTCCAGATTCCTGGCGTTACGGTAGGACGTCACACCCTGCGTTGTAACTACGTTGGATTCCAGACCGTGGACCTCAGCGATGTGCTCGTTACCTCTGCAAAGGAAACGAATATCGATATCCGACTTCAGGAAGACCAGACCACACTCGCAGACGTGGTTGTACGTCCTAACCTCGCAAAGGAGAACACTCTTAATAAGATGGTACTCACAGGCGGACGTATGTTCAGCGTCGAGGAGGCAAGCCGATATGCAGGCGGTTTCGACGACCCTGCACGTCTGGCAAGCTCTTTCTCAGGAGTAGCAACAAGTGGAGCAACCAACGGCATCTCTATTCACGGTAATGCCCCTCACCTACTCTCTTGGCGACTTGAGGACATCGAGATTCCTAACCCAAACCATTTCTCTGACATCTCAGTACTTGGTGGCGGTATCTTCTCTTCCCTCTCAGCAATGTGTATCGGCAACTCCGACTTCCTCACCTCTGCCTTCCCTGCAGAATACGGCAATGCCGTTTCTGGTGTGTTCGATATGAAGATGCGCAACGGTAACGACCATAAGTACGAGCATGCCTTCCAGATTGGTGTGGCAGGTATCGACGTAGCTTCTGAAGGTCCGTTGAACAAGAAGACAGGTGCTTCTTACCTCGTAAACTACAGATACTCAATGACTGGTCTTGCAAGCCGAATGAATCTTATCGACATGCAGGGACAGGTAATGGACTATCAGGACCTTAACTTCAAGTTCAACATCCCAACCCGCAAGGCTGGCACATTCACCGTATGGGGAACAGGATTCTTCGACCACTTCCACCGCGAGAGCTCTCCAAAGGACTGGGAGTCAAAATTCGATGAGTGCTATGCATTCAGCAACCAGTGGATGGGTGCTATGGGCGTAGGACACGTTCTGCCAATGAAGCACGGACAGTTGAAGAGCAGCATAGGCGTGACATACAGCAAGGACGAGTTCACACAGGATGTATATTACGACCTTCCAGCAGATATTTACACACGTGATAACACCGATGGCCTAAAACGAGAGCCTTTCTTCGACGAGGGAAGAAGCTTTACAAACATCACAGCACGTACGACCTATACTCACCGCCATTCAAACCATTGGCTGGCTCAGTATGGTGCCGTACTTACTGAGATGCTCTTCAATGTGAAAATCAGATCTGCGTACGTGCTCCACGATCCTCTTCACACTATATGTGATAACGACGGCAACACTACGCTCTTCTCTGGTTTCACAGCACATTCATTCACGCTCAATCCTAAGACCACACTCAACGCAGGATTCAACGTGCAGCACCTTCTCCTCAACGGAGCTACAACCTTCGAGCCTCGTGTGAGCATGTCACGCAAGCTGAGCGATGACATAACCCTCGCTTTGGCTTACGGTCTCCATAGCCGTGCGGAGAAGACCGACATCTACTTCACACGCAATATCCCACAACCAGATGAGAGCAACAACTGGAATCCAACGGTTACAGACAACGATGAACTTGTAAACAAGAAGCTCGGATTCACCAAGAGCCATCACCTCATGGCCACTTTCGCTTGGAAGCTCTCCGACCACTGGAACCTGAAGGTAGAGCCATTCTATCAGTATCTGTTCAATGTTCCTGTAGAGGACGGCAAGCCTTATTCTGTGCTCAACCGTCAGGAGTTCTACCTCGACAAGGCACTTGTAAACAAGGGTAAGGGTCGCAACTACGGTGTTGATGTCACCCTTGAGCGTTATATGAAGAACGGCTGGTACGGAATGGCTAACGGCTCATTCTTCAGCAGTAAGTATAAGGGTGGCGATGGCAAATGGCGTCACACACTCTTCGACCGCAACTACATCATCAACGTACTTGGCGGTAAGGAGTGGATGCTTGGACGCAACAACAACAACATGCTGAGTATCAACGTTAAGGCTACATTCCAGGGAGGTGACCGTGACACCCCTGTTGATAAGGAAAAGACTCTCTTACACCCTAATTTTGAAGTGCAGTACTTTGAGGACGAGTGTTTCTCTAAGCAGTACGACCCAATGCTGATTATCCACTACACCATCAGCTATCGCATCAACAAGAAGAAGTTGTCACACGAGTTCAGCATCAAGCACATCAACTGCACAGGCACCAAGAGCCAGTATGGTTATACCTACGACTATCACAAGGACGAGTTCAAGGAGTCAACCTTCACCCTCTCCCTGCCTAACATCAGCTATAAGATTGAGTTCTAAACAGCAGCCCGCAGTTTTAGATTACATGTATAATTATAGAATTCGCCGCTTAAGGATTATCCTTAAGCGGCTTTTCTCTTTTCACATTAAATGTAACTTCGTTGCTAGGCTTTACAGAAAATTTTTCACGATGACCAAAAAATTAAACCCAGAAAATTTAAATTTTCTGGGAACTTGCTTTAGCTTGATGAGCTTGCGAATAATTTTCTAATAATTTTTGTTCCGAAAACAGCAGCTTGCTGCTAAATATATAGCGCCGAAGGTGCGACACGTAACAGGGCAGTCCGTAAGGGCTGTTACTATGATGATGTTTATTTAATGAGCGCCGTAGGTGCGGCACCTATTATAGGTATCGCACTTACAGCGCTCAAATTGGTATATCACCTCCATATAACGGCTCTTACGAACCGCCCTTTTAGGTGTCGGGCTTTCAGCCCTCATTGATTACACGGTTGCCTGTTATCTTGCTGCAATAGAATCAATCACGAAGGCAAATTCTTTGTTGCTATATTTGTTTTGCTTGGCATTCAGGGTGAATGTCTTGTGCAGGTCATCCCAAAGGGCGAAGGTCACTACATTTTCATTATCACCATAGTGAATGCTATATGCGCTGACAGGTTTCCATATACCATCTTCGTGTACAAAAGTTATTATGTTTACCATATTGCCATCCTCGTCATATTTATAGGCCTCCTTATAAGTATGGTCGTTCTTTTTGAATACCTTTTTGAGGACAGTCACTTTCTTGGCCGTTACGGTCTCGGGGGACTTGTTATTCTTTGCATCAACGTTGCTTGCGATGAAGAGCATGCTCATCAGGGCAAAAAGAGAGATAATCTTTTTCATATTTTCTAATTTTTAAGTTATGTTTTTGCCCATTTGACGCATGCCCTTCCCGAATTATTACAAGAATTTCAAAAGTTTTTATCAAGAGATTGCAGATTTAACGTGGGTTGATGAGCTTTGCGCAAGTGTTTCGCTTGCGCTCGTGATTTACATCTGTTTTATCCTGAATATCTGTGGTTTTATAAAAAGAAGTGGATGTATCTGATGTATCTGATTTTTAGAATCTCATTATAGGTGATATTTTTATGTGTATTATATCTGTGTTATCCCGAACATATGTGGTTAAATAAAAAGAAGCAGATGCCTGGAAGGCATTACTATGAGTAACCCCGTACATACGAGTGAAACGAGGATGTGCGGGGATTAAGTCCATAATCCTCCTACTGCCTGGAGGGCAGTACATCGCGAAATGTCATGTGTGAAAGCCAATCAGGTACAGCCTTCCAGGCTGGTGAGAGTGGAGATGGCCTTCTGTCCGAGGGCATCCTCTCCTTCGTCGAGTATGCACCTCGGTTACTCATAGTACTGCCTTCCAGGCAATTTAGGATATGAAGAACTTAATGTTCATCCGCTACCCTAGGCAGCCTGAACGTCGTAGAGGTCGGCGGGCAGAAGGCCCAATAACACATAGCCTAGGGCATCGCCTTAGGTATATAGGAGTAGGTAATTTCGCCCTGTAAGGGCAAAAGAATTAATTCATGTTGGGGCTTTTGCCCTTACAGGGCATTAGTCCCCCTCCAAATTCTTTCCAGAAAATTATTCGCTAAGGCTCATCAAGCAAAAGCAAGTTCTTCACGAAGACCAAAAAATTCAACCCAGAAAATTTAAATTTTCTGGCAATTTTCTAAAAATTTTTGTTCCGAAAACAGCAGCTTGCTGCAAAAAAAACGAAGTTGTAATTTACTGGCGATAATTTTCTGCCAATTTACTTTCTACATCTATCATAAACATTCATGAAACATTTATCATAAACACTCACTTAACAACTATCATTTACACTCTTTCATCTTCTTACATTTTCATTCTCAAAACGAGAAAACCGCCGCGCCACTTTTGATATTTCCACCCCAGATTTCTTCACTTCAACAAGAGACACATGAGATTCCCCCACCCCTTCTTCATGGAAATCTGCATAACGAAAGAGATATGGAACTATCGAACCTTGAGAAAACCTTCACACCGCGCATTAAGCAACTCACAATCAAATACTTACACAAGAAAGCATCACAAACTTACGGTTCGAAGGATCGATAGTTCGATATTTCTATATAAGACCCTATGATTCAGGCGTCCTTTGGTCAATAATAAATAATAAATAAATAATTAATTATTTATTTATTATTTATTATTGAGGTCGAAATGTGAAAAAACAGGGATACACATAGGTGTGTGTAAAAAATATCGAACTATCGAACCATCGAACCTTTAACTTCTACCCTTCCAAATCGGGCATAACTAACTGATATATCGAGAAATAACAAAATTTTAAGTACAATTAACACGCAAAAAAGCGAAAAAACTATTGCAGATACAAAAAAATCTCTATAACTTTGCACTTGAAAGATTAAAACGCGCACCGGCTTGCAGCCGACAAACGCTATCTATCAAGTGCGAGGTGCTGCGCACGTTGTCACATGAAAGATTAAAACGCGTACCGGCTTGCAGCCGACAAACGCTATCTATCAAGTGCGAGGTGCTGCGCACGTTGTCACTTGAAAGATCAAAAAGCGCACTCAGATAAGTGAGGGCGAAGAGTTAAGAATACCATTCGGCGCACGGCCATCGCCAATGGTGCAACTCTAACCACTAACCTCTAAACTATGTTTAGTTCCGCTTCTCCTCCGCTTCTCTTTCGTTTCTGAACCGTTCCCTATATCGGAGATATAGTAGCCCCACGATAAGGGAGTTTGCAAAATAGTTCTGCAGGCTATTGAGCAATCGGATAAGGGGCTGTCAAGATATACTCAACATTCAAACCAACGTCATCATTAACAATTAAAAACCGAGAAGCCAGCGCGGCCAATTCAACATTGGGAAGGCTTGGAAAAACAAATGACAAAACAGTATTCCTTGCATATCGTGCTGGATAAGAGAAAACATAACAAGTAAATCGAAATTTATGGGACACAAATATGTCTGTTTACATTGCCATAAGTGCTATAGTGCTGGAACTGATTTTACGAAATTTCAGGAGAAAAAGATTTGTCCCGAGTGTTCATCACTTATGTTTCTCCTAGATGAAAAGTTTAAGGCTCCTCTCAAATGTGACTCTACGCAATGGGAAATAGTTAAGATGATGGTAGATAATGGTTTTCATTACCAAACATTATGTGACCCAATCACTCATGAGATCATTCCTTATCCAAAGACAAAAAAGGAAGCAGAAGAATTCATTCGAAAATATGCAAAGTAAACAAATTCAAAAAACAGCGTATTTTTTGTTCAGTATTGCAAAATAAAACCGATAGACCTGCGCAGCCAATTCAACATTGGGAAGACTTGGCAAAACAAAAGCAAATCCTTGAATTCACATAACAGCGAGATTTCCTTGATTGGTATTAATGTCCATTAAAATGGTTCGATGGTTCGATAGTTCGATATTTTTTACACACCCCCTATAGCGAGGCAATTGAAAATTGATAATTTTTCGCTGAAGTAAGCTATAACATTAACACGAATTCGATGAAATATGAAGGTATAGCAACAAGTTGCTTTTAACTGACAATAATTACCAATCTGCGCAATTTTTTTCCATAAACGCCCATTTCTTATTGGTTAAAAGACAGGTAAAATCGGGAACTTGCGAAGCTTGGTGAGCCTTAGCGAACAATTATTGTCAGTTCAAGCACCAAAGGTGCGTTATAAATGCATTATTGCTGATGGTTGCACATTCATCGAACTAACGCCATGCTCAGCTTCCAAGACTTTCTTCTGAGAAGGCAAATGGCAAGAGGTCTCTGATACTGTTGAAGATGAATACTCCATTCTGCCCTACGAGCAATATGCGGATAGGTTGGTTGAAACGCATCTCCTGCTCAAGGATGACCTGACGGCAAGAGCCGCATGGAGAGACTGGTACGGTGACAAACTCGCCCTCTGTGTTTCGGGCAGAGATGGCAAGCGACAGGATTTTTGTGTTAGGATATTGCGCCTGTGACGAGAAGACAGCCACACGCTCGGCACACAGTCCTGCGGGATATACGGCATTCTCCTGATTGCATCCGCCTACGATAACGCCGTTTTCGAGTCTCACCGCTGCTCCTACATGGAAGTTACTGTATGGCGCATACGATGCCTCTGTCATCTTCATCGCCTTATCCACAAGCTCACGGTCGTCGGGTGAGAGGGATGAATACTCGCACATCTGATAGTTTATAATCAACTTTTTTTCCTGCTGCATAATAGATATAAGTTTTATAATATTTCAAACGCTAAGACACAGAGACGCTGAGTTTTTCTTTTTTCGAACACAGATTGCACAGATTAAAGGGATCATCTCGCTTACGCTCGTGATTTATATCCCTAAAATCCCGAATATCTGTGGTTTATATTTCGAACACTAAAAACACGAAAGAAACGAAGTTTCAGTTTATTCTGTGTATTCCGTGTTCATATATATCTTTGCACCTTAGCGACTTTGCGTTTAATTTTCAATTATTAATTATCAATTTTCAATTGGCCGTAGGCCTAATAGCAACCTGCATTCACTTTCTTCTCATCCCTTGCTATGCCTTCCCTGTTGAGCGGGAGCATCCATCGAGCATCAGCTGCACCGTTTGCCTTTGAGAGGGAGTCGAGATGGAAATCAAACAGGTAATCTTCTGTATGAGGATTAACATTCTTGAAATTCTTATGACTATAGCAAAGAGTCGTATCTTTCTCATTATCCCTTATTACGCCCTCGAAATACTTTGCAGAGACAGAATCCTTAAGCTCTGACATACGGATAAGGGAATTGTAGAAGTGATAGTTGAATGCTACGGAATCGCTATTCTCCTTTAATAACGCATCTTCCGCCCAACCTGTTATGATGCAATTCTTCACCTCAAGATTCGTAAGCGGATAGAGTTTGTCTTCATTTATGTTTGCATAGCGCAATGCGATAGTGTCCCCCTGTCTTGAAAATGGATAGAACTGGGCTATAGTATTATGTATCATGGTCAATTCGCCACCGCATACATATACACAGTCGTTGTATGTATTGCTTATCTGCGTATTAGCCACATAGGCATTGGAATTGGTGAGAGCAAGTCCGTAGCCCCTGAAATTATGTATTGTGGATGAATTGACGGTGAGCTTCTTTCGGGTAACATCACTTGAATCGCATACGATGGCATCCTTTCCACCATGCATGTCAGTATATTCTATGATGTTATCGTAGGAACTCGTAGCAAAGTGTATTCCCTGCCATCTTCCGGAAAGGACATCGTATGGAATATCACCGAGGATGTTATCGAGTCTGTCCCCACGAAGCGTGACGCTCTTCTCCGCTGTTCCCTTACATATCAGCTTGCCCATGACATCGATTCCTGCATCATCATGGAAATAGATTGTAGTGCCTGGGGCAAGTGTGAGGGTAGCTTCCGGATTAACCTTTATGCCGCCATAAACGACCAAAGCCCTGCCAGAAACCGTGGTATCGATGGTTGTGTCGTTCTTGATTTCAAGGTTACGCACCATATCCGCTTTCCATGCAAAGGCATTCAGGGTGATGACCTGCTCTACCCCACTTTCCAAACGGAAAATGAGTTTGTCGTCAATATCCTTATATAATTCAGAGCCGTTGTCAGGCGATGTGAGTTCGACAAACACACGGATGCTGTCATTCTTACGCACCTCTACGTCCGACGTCTGATAGCCAGTCCTCTCGCCCAGGTATATTCCATCCACATTGACGCGGAATCCGGACTGATTGCCTTTCTGTAGCCTTACGCTTGCACATCGTATCCCATCCCCAGAATGGTTGTATATCCAGAAATCCTTCGATGCAGCCGGAATCTTCGCAAACACGGTGTCCATCTTCAGCGTATCGAAGGGCATGGAAAGAACATTTGAGGGAGATGTGGTGAATGTATCGTCATCGTTGCACGATACACAGAAGAGGAGGAGGAAGAAAAGGAAGCCCCCCCAGCCAAGCCTAACCAAGCCTTCCCAAAGGGAAGGATGTGTTTTTGTATTGACGTTTGCTGATTTTTTCATTATTAAAATTCTACCCTGCCCCTCTATTTTAAGCGAAAAGATGTATATCGCATTCCTCCCCTTGGGAAGGACGGGTTAGGTCTTTCAATAATAACGCACAACCAGCGCTTTTATTGTATCTGACGTGATGCAGCAACGGGCATCTGGACGCTCTCCCACAAGCCATAGCACATGGTCATCGGCATCAAGCATAACAAGCTGGCTCTGCTTCTCAAAAGCGTTCTTCTTACGGTCTGTGAGATAGTCGCTTACGAGTTTTGAGCCTTTCATGCCAAATGGAATGAAGCGGTCGCCTGTCTCCACACGACGTACTGTCAGAGGGAAACGCACCTTATCTGCATCAAGAGTGACGGTGTCACGCTCCCTGCTAATCTTGAAGACATCATCCACCACCACGCTCTTTATGGAGATACGCTCCGTCCTATCTTTCGTCTCAGAAATAACGTATGTGCCAGTCTCGGGAATACGGAACGGACGTGGCTCGTTTTCGTCCTTCTTGCGAAGGAGAAGCGCATTCCTGTCAACTACTAATTGATGTGTGGAACTCTCCCACGACTTCCCAGATTGACTATAGTCGGAAAGGGCGATTTCTTCTATCTGCGCAGGAGAAAAATGATACGGAGAGAGAATGGCATGAAGGGCATATTCCTTGGAAGGAGCAGACTGAAGTTTTTCTTTATCAATGCTTACCCAATCAGCTGTACTTCCGTGAGTTATATCTTCTATTAAACCATTCATAGAAGCATCAAACACCTTTCCTGCCTCTACCATTCTGAGAGCAGTCTTTGCAATGTTTTCAGATGCTGCAGAATTGATTTCCTCAAGAAGAGGAATGATATTCAGGCGCAGTTTGTTACGTGTTACATCGTCCTCAAGATTCGTGCTGTCTGTTACATAGTCCTGCCCTATCTCCTGAAGCCATTCTACTATCTCCTTACGGCTAACGCAAAGGAGCGGACGGAGGATGTTTCCGTTACGAGGCTTGATGCCTTGAAGTCCGTGAATACCAGTTCCACGGATAAGGTTCATAAGCAATGTCTCCACGGCATCATTCCTATGATGTGCCACGAGTACGGCCTCGGCATCAATCGACTGTCTCAGCTGCTCGAAATAGTTGTATCTCAGTTCCCGAGCAGCCATCTCTATACTCACCTTATGAAGCTCCGCATAGGTCTTGGTGTCGAAATGAACGGTATGGAAAGGTATCTGCTCACGCTCACACAACTGCTTGCAGAACTCCTCATCCCTATCCGACTCCGCCCCACGCAGATGGAAATTACAATGTATAGCCTCGATAGTATATCCAAGACGTTTCA